>Ga0172378_10002817_pt1 | contig 16310 bp, 15 predicted proteins | sample GrowelOW332metaG_FD_119755 | JGI IMG/M metagenome (GOLD analysis project Ga0172378, IMG submission 119755) | Groundwater microbial communities from an aquifer near a municipal landfill in Southern Ontario, Canada - Pumphouse #3_1 metaG | ecosystem: Environmental > Aquatic > Deep subsurface >... | reverse complement strand
TTCTCGTCTGGCAGCTCTCCCTTTTGTGTGTCATTTGGTATATAAACGGAGGCATTTTCAAACAGACGTACGTTCTCGTTTCTCATGTTGTTGTTTCGTGCAAGCACCTCAAGCATAGAAGGAATTGCAGTTGTACGCATAATGCTTGTATCCTCGCCGAGAGGGTTGGTTATCACGATCGAATTGCAAAGTTTGCTATCGGTGGGGAGATTTATTTTATCATAGAATTTGGGGCTTATAAATGAGAATGTTTGAATTTCATATAATCCCAACGAGCAGAGAGTATTTACAAGAGAAACCTCAAATGACTGCCTTTTAGTACGTCCGCCCTGTGTCATTTCAGCTTTTATTGCGGTGCTTTGAATTTTGTTGTAGCCATATATTCGGATTATTTCCTCAGCTATATCATTCATACATTTGATATCCGCACGGAAAGATGGAGCGGTTACTTTTAAGCCGTCAATTTTAAATTCGAGCTTTGCAAGTACTTCTTTCATATATTCGACGGTGAGATTTACTCCGAGAAAAGCGTTGATTTTTTCTACTTCAAGTGGAAGAGCTTTTGAAACAATTTTTGTTGGGTATTCGTCAATCAAACCGTCAACAATATCACCCGCACCGAGCATTTCTACAAGTTCACAAGCACGGTTGAGTGCGGACAGTGCGTTTTCGGGGTCAAGTCCTTTTTCAAAGCGTGATGAACTTTCTGTTCTCATGTTTTCTGCTTTTGCGGCAAGACGGACAGCGGTACCATTAAATGTTGCACTTTCAAACACCACTTTTGTTGTTACGTCGGATATTTCGCTGTTTGCTCCGCCCATAACGCCTGCAAGCGCCACGGCACGGGATTTATCTGATATTACAAGGGTTGATGGGGTTAAAGTGTGGTCGGTGTCGTCAAGAGATTTGAATTGCTCGCCCTGCTTTGCACGACGGACAATAATTTGAGAGCCATCAAGGCAGGCATAATCAAATGAATGCATTGGCTGCCCATATTCGAGCATTACATAGTTTGTAATGTCTACTATATTGTTTATCGGACGTACACCAGAGGCGCGTAGACGCATACGCATCCAAAGTGGAGAGGGAGCAATCTTGACGTTTTTCACAACCTTTGCACAATAGCGATAACAAAGGTCGGGAGCATCGATTTTAACGGAGAGATGATTCTTTATTTCGTCCCCGTCACAAGTACCTTTTATTTTGGGTATGTGAAGTTTTAGCGCTTTATCAAACGAAACGGCACTTTCTCTTGCAAGACCGATAACAGAAAGACAATCGGGGCGGTTTGAGGTTATTTCAAACTCGACTACAGTATCGGAGAGCATTAATACATCGCATATATTCTGACCGATTTTGTTTTTGTATTCGTCTCCGAGAATAAGAATCCCGCTGTTGTCAGTACCGGGCATATCGTGTTCAGTAAGTCCCAGCTCCCCAATAGAGCAGAGCATACCGTTTGATTCCACGCCACGAAGTTTTCCAGCTTTAATAACAATTCCCTTTGGGAGACGTGCAACCGAGAGGGCAGCGGGAACAATAGCACCTTCAAAAACATTTTTTGCACCAGTGACTATCTGTACTTCCTCGTCACGACCAACGTTTAGCATACATATCTGCAAGTGGTCGCTGTTTTCGTGCTTTGATATTTTTGTGATTTGTCCTACAACAACATTTTCTATATCGTTACCGATAGTTTCAAAGCTTTCAACTTTTGAGCCTGTGTCGGTCATTCTGTCGCAATATTCTTTTGGGCTTATATTGCCGATATCTACATAATCGGCTAACCATTTAAGTGATAAATTCATAATACAATTTTTCCTTTCTGTATATCTTAGAATTGTGAGAGAAAACGAACATCGTTTTCATAAAGCAGACGCATATCGTCAATGCCGTATTTTGTCATAACAATTCTTTCAATACCAAGACCAAAAGCGAAACCGCTGTATATCTCCGGATCAATACCACATATTCTTAGCACATTGGGATGAACCATGCCAGCTCCAAGTAATTCGATCCAGCCTTCGCCCTTGCAGAGACGGCAACCCTTGCCACCGCATACAAAGCAGGAGACATCAACCTCAGCAGATGGCTCTGTAAATGGGAAGTGATGTGGGCGGAAACGCATTTTTGTGCCCTCGCCGAACATATTCTTTGCAAATAGTTCAAGCATTCCTTTAAGATCTCCCATAGTGATGCCCTTGTCTACAACAAGTCCCTCAAGCTGATGGAAAAGTGGGGAGTGTGTTGCGTCAACAGCATCAGAGCGATAAACACGGCCTGGGGATATTATTCTTATTGGTGGTTTTTGCTTTTCCATTGTTCTCGCCTGAACAGGAGAGGTCTGTGAACGAAGCAATATTTTGTCGGTTATATAAAAGGTGTCCTGTGTGTCACGGGCAGGATGGTTTTCGGGAATATTGAGAGCTTGAAAGTTGTAATAATCATATTCAACTTCAGGCCCTTCTGCAATAGAAAAGCCCATACCGATAAATATTTCTTCAAGTTCACGCTGAACAACTGTAAGCGGATGAATATGTCCAATTGTTTGCATATTTGAGGGCATAGTAACATCGATTTTTTCGTTTTTGAGAGCCTTGTCGAGAGTCCTTTGCTTGATTTGGATGCTTTTCCCTTCAATCGCTTTTTCGATAGACTCACGGATTTCATTTGCAAGCTGACCTATTTTAGGACGCTCTTCGGCGGAAAGCTGTCCCATTCCGCGAAGCACTGAAGTAAGTTCTCCCTTTTTTCCAAGATATTTGATTCGGATCTCTTCAATATTTGCATCTTCAGCGGCAAGCTGTTGCATTGCTTTTTCTTTGATGCTCTTTAGTAGTTCTTTCATACATATCCCTTTCTGATTTTCATACCGCATGGGTATTTTAATAATTGGTGTAGTTTTCTTAAACAAAACAAAAAGCCCCGTCCATACAGGACGAGGCAAAATTATGCACCGTGGTACCACCCGTTTAAAGGCCAAAAAGCCAACACTTTTGCGGCAAGTAACGCTGCCATAACGTATTCGACTATTTATCCGTTATAGGGAATTTTTATCGAATCTGCTCCAAAGCGAAAAGCACACTTTACAACGCAAGGTTAATTTCAGCAAAATAACCTTCTCTGTGATACGTCAATATAAAGAGGCAAACTTTATCATAGCATTTAAGTATATATATTTATATTAGCACAAAATAATATAATTTTCAAGAGCTTTTTAAAATATTTTGTAAAATTTGAAAAAATGTAGTGTAAAGAGACAAAAAAGTCAATATAATTGTTGCTTTAAATAGAAAAATGATGAGGTTGTGAGCATTAATAAAAAATGTGTTAAACTGTTTAAAAAATGATTGAAATATATCGTAATTTATGATATACTATAATATGTATAACATATAAGAAGGGATTATTAATATGACAAAGATTACTAAAGCTGTTATTCCTGCAGCAGGACTTGGTACGCGTATGTTGCCTATTTCCAGAACAATACCTAAGGAAATGCTCCCGATTGTTGACCGCCCAGCGCTTTCTTATCTTGTAAGTGAAGCTGCGGATAGCGGAATCACAGATATTTTGATTATAACAAATCGTGATAAAGATGCAATAGAGGATTATTTTGATTATTCGCCTGAGTATGAGCAAAAGCTTTTTTCCTCGGGTAAGAATCAAGAGGTTGAGAAAATCCGCCGTATAGCAAATCGTGCTAATATTTATTTTTTACGTCAGAAACAGACATTGGGACTTGGTCACGCTGTCGGACGAGCTCGTGCTTTTGTTGGGAATGAACCTTTTGTCGTTCTTTATGGGGACGATGTTATATTCTCAAAAAAACCAGTGTGTCAGCAGCTTATGGAGTCCTATGAAAAATACGGACGTGCCGCAGTCGGTGTTAAGGAAGTTGCACGAGAGCTTGTTACAAGATATTGTTCTTTGAAAACGCATCCCATAGAGGGCAGTTCAAATGAATTTTTTGTGGATGATATGATTGAAAAACCCCGTCCAGAGCAGATTATGTCTTGCTATTCGATATTGGGAAGAGTTTTGCTCACACCTGATATTTTTGATATTATAGATAAGCTTGAACCCGGCGCAGGTGGAGAAATTCAGCTCACAGATGCAATGCGTACACTTGCCCGTTCAGTTGGAGTTACCGCTGTGGATTTTGAGGGCGAGAGATTCGACCTTGGTTCAAAGCTTGGTTTTATGTGTGCAAACGTAAAGCAAGCGATTATTCACGATGAAATAGGCGAGGATTTCAAAGCGTTTTTAAAAGATTTTGTTAAAACAATATAAAAGTTAAATTAACAAGGGAGAATTCGGATGATTAGAGTTTCAAAGGAAAACTATTATCTTGATATAGCACAGACTGTTGCTGAGAGAAGTACGTGTCTGCGCAAATGCTATGGAGCTATTATAGTTAAAAACGATGTTATAGTTTCAACGGGATATAACGGAGCACCGAGGGGCAGAAAAAACTGCTCGGACTTAGGTTATTGCATGCGTGATAAACTTGAAATACCGAGGGGTGAGCGCTACGAAATGTGTCGTTCCGTTCATTCTGAAGCAAATGCTATTATTTCGGCATCTCGTGAGCAAATGCTTGGTTCAACTCTGTATATGGTTTGTATTGAGCCAGAGGATAAAGCATTAGTTCCTAATACTTGTAGTTGTATGATGTGCAAAAGAATGATTATAAACGCGGGAATTGCAAATGTTATTATTCGTGATACAGAGAGTGATTTTCGCATTATAAATGTTGAGAGTTGGATTACTGATGATGATTCGCTTAGCGGTGTTTTCGGATACTGATACATATCTTTGTTGAAAGGGTTTATTGTCAATGAAAAAAAATAGAATTATTTGCATTTTTTTGCTTTTTGCTTTGTGCCTTGTAAGTTTGTCATCATGTTCAGACGTTATCAAACTAAGTGATATTGGCAATGGGGAATATTATGACCAAGAAAACGATGTTTCTTATAAAGCGGTAACAAGTGAATATGAACCAATAGCATATGGTGTAGAATATGCTCAATGGAAAGTAAACGGAGAAAAGGTTATTCTTTATACCGTTGAGGGACTTGAACCAACAAAATGGCTTTATTGTGTTCAGTTTGGAACATTGTTCTGTGCGAGTGATATTAGCGTTCCTGACCCGAAAACACTTGATTATAGTAAAATGATTATTTGTCTTGAAGAAGCACAGACTTGGTCTGTATTTGAGCTTGATGATATGGTTGAAATATCAAGCATTATGATTAATATGAATGATGGTGAAACTATGCAATATCCATCTACTGAGGCAACATATTCATACCGTTTGAAATTCGTTTCAGCGGAGTTACCGGGCATTTATTATACTGTTGCTTATTATGAATACACTGAAACACAGACTGGTTGCTTTTATTTTCGCGAGGATAATCAGCGTTGTGTTATATCAAACAAATTATTCAGCGAATATTTAGAAGACGACGAATGAAATACTCTGCTATTCCTCTAGAGAGCGTTCACATATCCGATGTAGCAAAACTTGAGAATATTTGCTTTTCCTCTCCGTGGTCGGAAAAGAGCTTGCAGATGCTTTTATCTGAAAATTCAATTGCGTTTGTATGCGTGGTCGACGAGATGATTGTTGGTTACTGTGGCGCAATATCTGTGCTTGATGAGGCCGATATTACAAGCGTTGCCGTTCATCCTGAGTTTAGGAGATGCGGTATCGCATCAGTTTTACTTGATGCGTTGTTCTGCAAATCGGAGACAAAAGGAATTAAAACTCTGACGCTTGAGGTTAGAGAGGGCAATTACGGTGCTTTGGTGCTGTATAGAAAATATGATTTTGTCCCTGTAGGTAGAATCAAAAATTATTACAAAAATCCTAATGAGGACGCGTTAATTATGAGAAAATGTTTAAAGTGAGGTGAGGATAATGTTTGTTTTGGGGCTTGAAAGCTCTTGCGACGAAACCTCTGTTGCTGTTATTGAAGCGGATAGGGATTCTGGCAAAATGAAAATATGTTCAAACATTGTTGCCTCGCAGATTGACATACACAAACTTTATGGCGGAGTTGTTCCCGAGATAGCAAGCCGTGCGCATATAGAAGCAATTTCTGAAATTACGGAGCAGGCACTCGATTGTGCAGGTGTAAAAATAGGAGATATCGGCGCTGTTGCTGTAACAACACATCCTGGACTTATTGGTGCCTTGCTTGTCGGAGTAAATTTTGCTAAGGCACTTTCTTTTGCAAACAAAATTCCGTTAGTTCCCGTTAACCACATAAAAGCGCACGTTTCTGCGGCTTATTTGTCGTATGAAGATTTGAAACCACCTTTTTTGGCATTGGTAGTGTCGGGAGGACATACTTCGTTTTATGATGTTGTAGATTATAACACATTTAATGAAATTGGCTCTACTCGTGATGACGCCGTTGGTGAAGCTTTTGATAAAATAGGTAGAGTTATAGGAATGCCGTATCCCTCAGGCGCCGCACTTGACGCACTGGCTGGCACGGGTAATCCAAATTCAATAAAATTACCTTCCCCTGCACTCGTAGGAGATAATCTTGATTTTTCGTTTAGCGGAATCAAAACTGCTACACTTAATTATATAAATTCAGAAAAGCAAAAGGAAAGCGAACTTTGTACTGCCGATATAGCGGCATCATATACGTCGGCAATCGTTTCTGCAATTTCAAAAAAAGCTGAGATGGCACTCAATCGAGTTATGAGAGGGGATTTTGTTATTGCGGGCGGTGTTGCAGCAAATTCACATTTGAGACTAGCGCTTGGTGAAATTTGCGAGAGAAGAGGCGTTAGGTTCATGCCTGTTCCGTTGTCTCTTTGCGGCGATAATGCGGCAATGGTTGCTTGCTCAGGATATTTTGAATATCTCGATAATAACATTGCGTCAACTGATCTTAACGCAAGTGCCGCAGATTAGATTTATTATATTTTTTGCGTTTATAATAATTAAATTTCGGCAATATGACGATTTTTCAGAAATATCTGAATAATTGTAATATTATAGATTAAATGTGGAAAAGTTTTTTACATATTAAGAACAATATGCAAAAATGGCCACAAGTCAAGGGGTTATCCTAATAATCTGTGGATAACTATGTTGAAACTGTTGATAACTTTACTGTGGAAAACTCGATTCCCAATTAAATTTTAAATTATGCTGTTTTGTCATTTTGAACAAAATGGGTAACGGTAATGTTAATTATGGGAACAATTGTATTTGATATTCTATAAATAATACATATATGGAGGGCTGTTATGGCTGACAAAATGATTAAAAAAAGCGAAGTCGCAGCAAGAATTCAGGTGCTTGCACAAAGCGAAAAGGTTGAAAACTCAGATGGAAAAGGGGATATGGTACCACGTCCCGACATTTCAAACGCCGTTATTCGTCGCTTACCGAGATATTTCAGATTTCTAAGAGAGCTGATAAGAGCACAAATATTCAGAATAAGTTCAAGCGAATTATCAAAGCTGATGAATGTAACTGCTTCTCAAATAAGACAGGATCTTAACTGTTTCGGAGGTTTCGGACAGCAAGGATACGGTTATAATGTAAACTATCTTTATACAAAAATTTGTGAGATACTCGGTGTTGGCGAGGCTTTTCAGGCTATCATCATCGGCGCAGGAAATTTAGGACGTGCTTTTGCAAACAATACAATGTTTAACAAGCGTGGAATTGATGTTATTGCTTCATTTGATATTAATCCTCTGCTTATCGGAACTACATACAACAATATTCCGATATATGATATCTCAGAGCTTGAGGAGTTTTGTAAAAACAATAATGTTGATATTGTTGTTCTTTGTGTTCCTAAAGTCGCTGCTACTGATGTTGCAGAAAAGATAAACTCGATAGGTATTGACGCTATTTGGAATTTTACAGGCAAGGAACTTGAAAACGTTGATCCTAATACGGCAATTGAGAGCGTGTATCTCGGAGATTCTCTCATGACGCTTTGTTATGATCTTTGCAGAAAAAGAGAAGCTGACGCTAAGCTTGCCGCAGATAAGCTTTCCGAAAAAGAGAACAAATAATCATTTGAAAGGGAATGTCTGCGTAGCAGACAGATGCGGTTTTAATGGGGATAAAAATAAATTACGGAAACGGTGTGCTGGTTATTCCGAAAGAGGCGCTTTCTGTCTTTAACCGTGCGAAAAAAGAAGATATTGAATTATTGTTGAATATATGCTCACATGAGGGCGAGGTGTGTTGCAATGAGAGTATGGACACCTTGGCAGAACTTTGTGGAGTATCACGGGCAGAGGTTGAAAAATCGCTGGCATTTTGGTATGGAACAGGAATTATTGAACTTTCGAATGAAAATAAATCTGTAAAAAAGTCTGTGGTAAAGGAAAAAAGCGATATAAGCTCAGACAAGAAAACTGATAAACTTATCTCCACAGATGAGTTGCCTAAATATTCCTCAGAGGAACTTGCTAACTTGCTTGAAAACCGCAAGTCATATGTAGATTTGATAAATGAATGTCAAAACACAATAGGGAAGATATTTAATCAACACGAAATATCAATCTTGTTAGGGCTTTGTGATTATCTTTCACTTGATAACGAATACATACTCCTTTTGTGTGCTCATGCAGTTAAGATGGGTAAGCCATCTATGCATTATATAGAAAAGCAGGCTTTTTCGCTTTATAACGATGGAATTGTTTTAGCTGATGTGCTTGAGGAAAGACTTAAGAATATTGAGGATATGGCTGAAAACGAGAGCGAAATTCGCTCAATGTTCGGAATGAAAAGCCGTTCTCTTACAGCTAAAGAAAAAAAATATATTTCCGAGTGGCTTGGAAAATATAAATTTAATGCTTCAATGATACGTTTGGCATATGAAATAACAGTTGATAAAATAAATGAGCCGTCAATTAACTATACCAACGCTATTCTTACACGTTGGTATGAAAATGATATTAAGACACCTAAGGATGCTGAGAATGCTATGGCAGAGCATAAGTCGGGAAGTGACAATACAACTGCCTTTAATAGCTTTGACACCGATGAATTTTTTGCTGCCGCATTGAAACATGGATATGAGAAATACGGTAACGGAGGTAAAGATGGGGTATAACAGAGATAATTTTGCTAAGGTTAGTGCTGAATATGAAGTAAAATATCAAAGAGCTGTTGATTCAGCCAATATTAAATGCCATGAGGTTTATGAGAAAATTCCCGAACTGGTTTTACTTGATAGAGAACTGTCGCAGACCGCTATTAAAATAATATCCGTTTCGTTTAGCTCTGATCGCAATGATATTGAGGATATAAATAAGCAGGTTGGCAAAATTAGAAAAAGCAATGAAAAGTTGCTTGAAAAACGGGCGGAGATATTGAAAGCTCACGGCTATCCCGCAGATTATACCGATATCCGTTATGATTGTGAAAAATGCAGTGATACTGGGTATGTGGGGGAAAAAATGTGTTCTTGTATGAAACAAGCTCTTGTTATGGAGGGATACAGATCTTCAGGCATTTCTAATCTTATCACTTTACAGACGTTTGAAAATTTCTCGCTTGATTGTTACCATGAGAACGCAGAACAATACAATAATATGTGTTATGTATACAAAACATTAAAAGCATATGCTACAGATTTTAAAAATTGCAAAACGGACAATTTTATTTTGTTTGGCGGCACGGGACTTGGAAAAACGCATCTTTCAAGTGCTGTTGCGGGCAAGGTTATTGAAAATGGATATGATGTGCTTTATGTAAGTATTCTCGCAATGCTGTCTGATTTTGAGCAACAGCGTTTTGGCTCGTCTGGCTTTGGTGAGGAAGGCAACAATATAAATAGATATTATAATTGTGACCTTCTTATTGTAGATGATTTAGGCAGTGAGATAACCAACCAGTTTACTACTACATGTATATATAATCTTATAAATACCAGACTTAATAAAAGAGTTTCAACTATTATTAGTTCAAATCTTAATCAAAATGATTTTAGAAAGCGTTATTGGGATAGAATTACCAGCCGTATATTTGGAGAATATACCCCTATGTTGTTTGTGGGGAAAGATATCAGATTGCAAAAATTAAAAAAGTAAATTAAAAATTTGCCATAATAAGTATAAAAAAAGGTGTACACGGAAAAATAGAAGTGTACACCCTATTTTTATTAGAGAGGAGGATAGAAAAGCAGTGACCGAAACAGAAAACAAAACCACCGAGCTTTATTCTGACATTTATAAGAATGTTATGATGGGAGCACAAGCGATAAATAATCTTTTGCCAAAGGTTAAAAACGAAGAGCTGAAAACCGAACTTACAGAATGGCTTGCTAAATATGAGGACTTTTCGAGAATTGCCTCTAAAGAATTGTATGAATTTAAGATTGATGCAAAGGAAGAAGACATTTTTACAAAGATGGGAGCAAAAGTCGGGGTTGCGATGAATACCATGATTGATAGCTCAACATCTCATATTGCCCAAATGCTTATGGAGGGAAGCACAATGGGCATTTCCGATATGACAAAAGAACTTCATGAATATGAAAATACAGATTGTGCATATGGAGCTTTGTCATTGGCAAAAGAGCTTATCGCTTTTGAAGAAGATAACTTAGAAAAAATGAAAAAATATTTATAAGAGGAGAGATTTTATGGCTGAAATTACAAGCAAGGAGCTTGGCGCTTTATCCGATCAGATGGCAATTGAAAAGAATCTCGTATCAAAATATCAGTGTTATGCAAAATCGGTAACAGATGTGGAGCTTAGAAGAATTTTTGAAATGAATGCACAAAAGCATCAAAAGCATTTAAACGATTTGTTTTCAAACCTCAAATAGACCATTATGTAATCAAATAGAAAAATTTAAATTACAAGGAAGGTAAAATATTTTATATGGAAGAAAAAAACACTTATGTACTTGATGACAAGGATTCAGCGCTTGATTTGTTGTCATCTGAAAAAGCAATTATAGGTGCGTATAGCACATTTCTGTGTGAAAGCGCAACGCCTGCAGTTAAAAGATGCTTTTCCTCAATTCTTTCAGAGGAATATAAAGTGCAGGAGGAACTTTTTGCGGTGATGAATAAAAGGGGCTGGTATCCTGTTGATGGAGCTGAAGATAAAAAAATTGAGCAGACAAAGCAAAAGTTTGTTGCCTCTGTGACAGGCTGAAAGATAAGTTAAATAAAATAGCTGTCGGTATACCGTGTGGGTTTCCGACAGCTTTTATTGTTATAATGAATAATGAATAATTAAGGTGGCTTTTTTCTTTGGTAAAAAGCTATTTTATTTTTAATTTATATGAATTCAGGGAGGCGGGCACTGCCCGCTTGTCATTAAAAACGGCTTTTACGAATAAATATATAGTAAAATATAAACGGAGAAAATAAAAGATGAAGTATAGCCAAAACATTAAACAAAAGACAGGTCTTTCAGCAGTTGAAGTCGATAAATCACGCAGAGAACATGGAACAAACTCAATAACCCATCAAAAGCAGAAAAGCTTTGCTAAGCATTTTTTTTCCAACATGGGCGATCCTGTTATCAGAATATTGTTATGCGCCCTATGCGCTAATATTATTTTTATGTTTCGCAATTTTAATTGGTTTGAAACGATAGGAATTGCAGTTTCTGTACTTCTTGCAACTTTTATCTCAACTGTGTCTGAGTATGGCTCTGAGGCGGCATTTTTGCAGCTTGAGGAGAAAAGTAGTAAAACTAAAAGCCTTGTTTTGCGTGATGGAAAAGAGATAGAAATATCGACAGAGGACATAGTCGTTTCGGATATTGTCCTGCTCACGGCAGGCGAGAGAATTCCAGCAGACGGTATCATAATTGAGGGGGCATTGACGGTTGACCAGTCGTCTATGACGGGGGAGAGTAGACCAGTTAAAAAAAGAGTTTGTACGACAGAGTGCAGTAACAAACTTAACCCATCGGACATAAATAGCTTGCTGCGAGGGTGTGTTGCCATGTCAGGTAGCGCTGTTATGGAGGTGCGTGCGGTAGGAGATCTTACTTATCTTGGGGAAATATCTCGAGAGGTTGCAAATGAGACAACACAAAGTCCACTTAAGCAAAGGCTCACAAAGCTTGCAAAGCAGATAAGCATACTCGGATATATTGCGGCACTGCTTGTAGCATCTGCATATTTGTTTGACGTTTTTGTTATGGAAAACAATTTTGAGACTATAAAGATAATTGAAAGTTTACATGATTTAAAATTTGTACTGAATCATCTTTTGCATGCTTTCACATTGGGACTTACTGTTATAGTTGTCGCTGTCCCTGAGGGACTTCCTATGATGATTGCTGTGGTACTTTCGTCAAACATAAAGAAAATGGTGAGGGATAACGTCCTTGTCCGTAAGCCTGTGGGCATAGAATCGGCTGGTAGTATGAACATACTTTTTACCGATAAAACGGGTACGCTGACGCAGGGCGTTTTGTCTGTTGGCAACGTGATTTGCGGAACTCTTGAAGAATTTGAAAGTGCAAAAGAGCTTTACAGGAAAAACAAGAATGTTTTTGGTTGTATATCGCTTATGACAAAATATAATTCCTCCTCAAACAATTCCGCAGAAACAGCTTTGCAAAAGTACATAGATGGTTTTCCTGTTCCATCTGAATATAATGTTCTCTCATCAATAAACTTTAACAGCAAAAAAAAGTATAGTGCTGTCTATATTTCAAAGGATAACGGGCTGTCTCTTGTTAAAGGAGCACCTGAAAAGCTGTTGCCATATATAAGGAATTATCTTAGTGCTGATGGTAAAAAATATCCCTGCAATATTGTAAAGCTTGAAGAAAAGCTTAAACAGAAAACAAAAAAAGGCATGCGCCTTTTGTTACTTGCTTTATGTGATAGACAGATATATGAAAATGCGGATTTCCCCGAATTAACCCTTGTTTGTGTATGTGAACTTGGTGACATACTTCGAGGGGAAGCGCGTGAATCGGTTAAATGCCTGACTCAAGCTGGTATACAGCTTGTGATGATTACAGGGGATAATAAAGAGACTGCTGTTGCGATAGCGGAAAGCTGTGGTATATTTACATCACACCACAATGTTGCGCTTACAAGTGAGGAACTTGCAACTTATAGCGATATAAAGCTTGGCGAAATATTACCTCATCTTGCACTTGTTGCACGTGCCTTGCCGACAGATAAAAGCAGACTTGTGCGTGTGGCACAGGAGATAGGCTTAGTTGTGGGCATGACGGGCGACGGTATAAATGATGCTCCTGCACTTAAAAGAGCGGATGTAGGCTTTGCAATGGGCAGTGGAAGTGCGGTTGCAAAAGAAGCTGGCGATATTATTATACTTGACAATAATCTTGCTTCAATAGCAAAGGCTGTGCTTTATGGTCGCAATGTATTTGTCAGTATAAGAAAATTTATTGTGCTACAGCTTACGATGAATTTTTGCGCTGTCGGGGTGTCTATGATTTGCCCTTTTATAGGCGTAAATACTCCTGTCACGGTGGTTCAAATGCTTTGGATAAACATTATTATGGACACACTTGGGGGGCTTGCTTTTGCAGGTGAGGAGGCTTTGCCTTATCTTATGAGGAACAAGCCGAAAAAGCGTGAGGAGCCTATACTTAACCGCTATATGATAAATCAGATAGTTGTGCTTGGAAGTATGACCGTTGTTCTTTGCATCGGCTTTCTAAAATTGCCGTGGGTTATTGGTTGTTTTCGTTCATCGGAGGAAAACATTGTACAGCTTACAGCATTTTTTGCAATGTTCATTTTTGCTGGGGTGTTCAACTGCTTTAATGCAAGAACAGACAGCTTGCGAATTTCTTTCGGACTTGCAAAAAACAAAGCATTTATTACTATAATGGCAGCAGTTCTAATAATTCAGATATTGTTTGTTTATCTCGGTGGTGCGGTTTTACGCACAGTGCCTCTGACATTGCCCGAGTTGCTTGTTTCAATGTGCGCGGCTTTGCTTGTTTTCCCGATTGATTTTATGCGTAAGATCTTTCTGAGACTTTCTTCAAAAAGATACGGTTATTGAACGGTGATAAAAGCCTGTGCATTAACCTCTCCGTTTTGCTTTATGGTCTTGAAATAATAGTGGTTGTCATTTTCCGCATGTGAAATATTTATATCTAATACCTCGTGTAGCGGTGCTTCGTGCACGTAATATATATAACACTGCTTAACAGTCATGTTTTCAATTCCGTCGATATAATCGCAAAGCATATCTGGGTATTTAGTGTTATTCATATGTCTGTTGCAATCAACATCTGAATATACAATCTTGCGTTTTCCTACACTTATAAAATCACATGTCGGCTTTATTCTTTGCGGTGGGTCGGCGAATATTTGCTCATCATGATCAAAATTATATTTTAAATTGTCTACACGCACAAGTTTTTCTTCGTTTGTATCGTACAAAGCCCAAAGGGAGGAAGTGTCGGCAGCAAGTTTTCCGTCCTTTAATATTTGCAGATTTCTGCGGAACGTATAACCATGGGAAGGGCAGGTCCATGCTTCAACTGTGATTTTGTCGTATTCGTAAATAGGTAAGTAAAAATTCATCATGTGTCGGCTGACAACAAAAATCATGCCTTGTTGCATAAGAGTTCCAAGTGAAGGCCCGTATTTTTCCATTTGCATATTGGCACATTCTTGCATAAGCATTAGCGCTTTTGAGGGTGAAACCCTTTTATTTAAATCGGTCTCATGAAATTTGACCGTGAAATTTTCTGTATGTCTCATTTTTGCCGCAGTGAGGCTCCCAATATCCGCATCAAGTTCACATGAAACGGAAGAATTGGTACCCGCATCCTTTATTTTTATTTTTGCTTAAATTTTTACCTGTATAAATAAATTAAAGGGAGAGAACCTTCAAGGTTCTCTCCCTTATGAATTAATAATTAAAGAGTGTTTGAAGAACCAAGTACGTTGATAATTTTATGCTTTACCATTTTCTTGACTTCATCACGTCCAACTGTAAGATATCCACGAGGATCAAATACTGTAGGATCGTTTACAAGAACTCTACGGATACCTGCTGTCATAGCAAGGCGGATATCTGAATCAATATTAATTTTGCAAACTGCCATAGTTGCAGCTTGACGGAGCATTTCTTCTGGAACGCCGATAGCACCTGGGAGCTTGCCACCGAGTTTGTTAATCTCATTTACAAATTCTTGCGGTACGCTTGATGCGCCATGAAGAACTATAGGAAAATTGGGGAGACGGCGAGCAACCTCTTCAAGAATATCAAAGCGGAGCTGTGGTTTTGTGCCGGGTTTGAATTTGAATGCGCCATGGCTTGTGCCTATTGCAATTGCAAGTGAGTCAACGCCTGTGCGAGTTACAAATTCTTCAACTTCATCGGGCTGAGTGTATGATGAATCAGCAGCTTTTACCTTGACGTCATCTTCAACGCCAGCAAGTTTGCCAAGTTCGCCTTCAACTACAACGCCGTGAGCGTGAGCGTATTCAACAACTTTCTTTGTGAGAGCAATGTTTTCCTCAAAAGAATGATGTGAACCGTCTATCATAACGGAAGTGAATCCGCCGTCAATACAGGATTTGCAGATTTCAAAATCAGCGCCGTGGTCAAGGTGAAGAGCCATATCAACGCCTGTGTCCTCAACAGCAGCATGGGCTAGGGCCATAAGATATGCGTGTTTTGCATATTTTCTTGCGCCTGCGGAAACCTGAAGGATAACCGGAGATTTTTCCTCAGAAGCAGCCTCGGTAATTGCTTGAATTATCTCCATATTGTTGATGTTAAATGCACCGATAGCATAGCCGCCAGCATAAGCTTTCTGAAACATTTCTTTAGTTGTTACAAGAGCCATATTTTTTGTGATTCCCAAAAGGGAAAGTCCTTTCTTCCCCGAATATTATTTATAATGTATTAAAAAAATAATAATATCATAAAGCATACGGGGCGTTGCTTTAAATTCATTCGTATTTATTTTAACAAATTTCGGCTTAAAAATCAATAGTAATTAAGAAAAAATATGTAAACAATTGTCACAAACTTTACTTTACAATATGAGATTATTTGTTATATTTTCTGTGATTGTATAAAATGATTGACAGAAGGTAAAATTTGTGGACGAACGTTTCTTTGAATTGCTTAACCATTCTGTTAATCGTAGGGGCGAACTGTGTTCGCCCGTATTCATCAGCTAAAGCAATAACGGGCGAACACAGTTCGCCCCTACGGGTTGTAATGTAAATGAAGGGGATTATCGTAGATATAATTTGATCTTATCTCATAATCGTTTTTATCTCTGACAATATGTTCCATAAAGGATTTTTGCCAAATTGAACGACCAAGTTTTTTTG
>Ga0172378_10002816_pt1 | contig 16320 bp, 16 predicted proteins | sample GrowelOW332metaG_FD_119755 | JGI IMG/M metagenome (GOLD analysis project Ga0172378, IMG submission 119755) | Groundwater microbial communities from an aquifer near a municipal landfill in Southern Ontario, Canada - Pumphouse #3_1 metaG | ecosystem: Environmental > Aquatic > Deep subsurface >... | reverse complement strand
TAGATCTAAACTCAGAGCACTAATCTGTCCTCAAAGATACATAAAAACTTATTTAAAGAGTGCGTTGGATTTCACAACGGTCTTATTTCATGTAATCAATATTGAAAATGCTATTGACGATATGTTAAAACTAGTTCTTGATATTTTGGAATTATGTGTCTTGATTAATAATATCTTATTGCTGTCCTAAGTTCTTATCCTCTACTAATAAAATAATATAGAATATTATGAAGTTACGAATAGGCCTTTGTTCTTCGGGTAGGCTTAGTGTAATGATTGATTAGCGCAAATTTCTACTCATTTATATAATAAAAATATTTGAGGTTGAGGGAATAATTATGATCTTTACATTATAATTGTATTGTTTTTCTTTTTTTTATTTTTCCCATTAATAAAAATATATTACCTTTGCCAGAATATATTATATTCAAAAGAGATGTTTTCAAATTCAAACAAATTCGTTGGTGAAGGACTAACATACGACGATGTTCTATTAGTCCCTGCATATTCGGAACTTATTCCAAGAGAAGTTCAAACAAATTCTTTCTTCTCTCGTAATATTCCTATTAATATTCCTATAGTTTCTGCCGCAATGGATACCGTTACAGAGGCAAAATTAGCTATTGCAATGGCACAAGAAGGCGGTATTGGTGTTCTTCATAAAAATATGAGCATTGACCAACAACTAGCTGAAGTGATAAAGGTTAAGAGAGCTGAAAATGGAATGATAATGAATCCTATTACAATTCAGAAAAATGCAATTGTGAAGGATGTATTGGCTCTTATGAAAGAGTATAGTATTGGAGGAATTCCGGTTATTGATGATAATCATAAATTAATTGGGATTGTGACTAATAGAGACCTAAGGTTTGAAAGAGATCTTCATCGTCCTATTGTTGAGGTGATGACTAATGATGTTATTACTGCTCCTGAACATACAGATTTTGAAAGGGCTGCGGATATCCTACAACAACATAGAATTGAAAAGCTTCCTGTGGTTAATGACAAGGGTGAGCTTGTGGGCTTAATTACTTATAGAGATATTATTAAGGTTAAGGAACGTCCAAATGCTTGCAAAGACAAAATGGGAAGACTTAGAGTTGCTGCTGGCATTGGAATTACTTCAAATATGTATGAGAGAATTGATGCTGTGATTGCTGCTGGTGTTGATGCAATTGTTATTGATACTGCTCATGGTCATAGCAAAAATGTGATTGATGTTGTTAGGAATGTTAGAAAAAAATATGATAACATTGATATAGTTGTTGGCAATATAGCTACTGCGGAAGCTGCAATAGCATTGGTAAATGCTGGAGCAGATGCCTTAAAGGTTGGTATTGGACCTGGTAGTATTTGCACAACAAGAATTATTGCAGGTATCGGGGTTCCTCAATTAAGTGCAATTTATGATGTTGCAAAGGCTGTTGAGGGAATGAATATTCCAATTATTGCTGATGGTGGAATTAGATATTCTGGAGATATTGTTAAGGCTTTAGCTGCTGGTGCTAGTTCAATTATGGCTGGTTCTTTATTGGCTGGAGTTGAAGAATCTCCTGGCGATACTATTATTTATGAAGGTAGAAAGTATAAATCATATAGAGGAATGGGATCTTTGGAAGCTATGCAACAAGGGTCTAAGGATAGATATTTCCAAGATATGGAAGATGATATTAACAAATTAGTTCCTGAAGGAATTGTTGGTAGAGTTCCATTTAAAGGTACTATTTCTGAGGTTATCCACCAATTGATTGGAGGACTAAAAGCAGGGATGGGATATACTGGCTCTAAGGATATTGCAGCATTACAACAAGCCAAATTTATTAAAATAACTGCAGCTGGTTATACCGAAAGTCATCCTCACGATATAACAATCACAAGAGAGGCTCCAAATTATTCTCGTTAATAAATTAGATTTCAAAAAATAATTAAATTTAGACATGAAGAAATTTATCAGTATTGTATTAGTTAGCTTAATTGCTTCATTTACTTTTGCACAACAAGACAATGATATCGTTCTTGAAGTTGCTGGGGAAAAAATTCCTAAGAAAACATTTATTGAAATGTATCAAAGAAATAATCCAAATCCTGACAAGAAAATTAATAATAAAGATCTGGATGAATACCTAGATTTATTTATTAATTTCAAACTAAAACTTGCTGAGGCAAAAAAACTAGGACTAGACACAATGCCTGCTTATGTTCAAGAAGTTGATACATATAGGAAACAGTTGATTGAACCATATTTAAACGACAAAACTGTTACCGAGGAATTGGTTAAAGAGGCTTATGAGCGTACAAAAGAAATCATTAGAGCTTCCCATATATTAATTATTATACCAACCAATGCCACTCCAAAAGATACTTTAGAGGCTTATAATAAGGCTTTAGATATTAGGAAGAGAATCTTAAAAGGAGAGAATTTTGGTGATTTGGCTGTTCAGTTTTCAGAAGACCCTTCGGTAAAGGATCAAGAAACTAATGAGGGTCAAAATAAAATTAGAGGAAACAGAGGAGACTTAGGTTATTTCACTTCCTTCAGTATGATATATCCATTTGAAACAGCTTGCTATAACTTAAAGGTTAATGAGGTTTCAATGCCAATTCGTTCTCAAAGAGGTTATCATATAATTAAACTGACTGATCGCAAACCAGCACCTTTCTCAACTGCTACTATTGCTCATATTTGGGTAAATTTCGATAGTCATTCAAGCCCTCAAGAATGTAAGGATATTATCAATAAAGCTTATGCTGAAATTCAAAACAATATCCTATTTGACTCTATTGTTACAAAGTATTCCGACGATAGATATTCTTCAAAAAGCCAAGGCGTACTTGCAAGTCAAAGGGTTGTTAATATGCCAGTTGAATATACTGATATGATAATAAATACTCCAGTTAAAGAATACTCCAAGCCTTTTGAAACAAGATATGGTTGGCATATAATTAAGCCAATATCTTTAGTTCCTGTAAAAAGCCTAGAAGATCAACGTAAGGAAATTGAACAACGTATTGGAAGGGATGTTAGAAGCTATAGGACAATTGAAGAATTTATTAAGAAAAACAAGATAGAATATAACTTTCAAGAGGACTTAAAAAAACTTTCTGCAATCAATAAAATAGTTACAGATTCAATCTTTAAAGATAAATGGGAAGTTCCTGAAGACTTTATTGGAGATGAAGTAATTTTCACCATAGGAGATTATTCTTTTACTCAAAAAGACTTAGCACAAGAAATTGAAAACCTACAACAAGTACAAACTCCAGAATATATTCCTACATACGTTAATAATCTTTATAATAAGATTGCAAACGAAAAAGTTCTTGCCTATGCAGATTCTAAATTAGAAAGTAAACATCCTGAACTTAAAACAACAGTTGATGAATTTAGAGACGGTATTCTTATATTTACAATAACAGACAAGTTCGTTTGGAATAAATCAATTGTTGATAGTATTGGCTTAGATAAATTCTTTGATAAGAATAAATCAAAATACCAATGGAAAGAAAGAGCTGATGTGACAATATTTAGCATTTCTAATGAGATTGATTTATTGAAAGCAAAGAAAGTTATTGAAAAAGGAGTTAAGAAAAATAAATCAAACGAAGAGATTAAAGACCTATTGGCAAAGACCTTCAAAATTAAATCAGATACTTCAAAGTATTTCGATTATAAATGGAATAAGTTTGAAAAAAGAGACAGTAAGATAGTTGACAAGACCAATTGGAAAGAAGGAGTTAGTGATATTATTGAATTTGATAATGAAAAGAAGAAGTATATTGTAATAACTCACAAAATTCTTTCTCCATCACAAAAAACCCTTGAAGAGTCAAAAGGTATTGCAACTTCAGACTATCAAGAATATTTAGAAGACGAATGGATAAAAAAATTACGCAAAGATTATACTTATAAGGTATATGATAACGTTTTCAATTCCATAATCAATTAATTATTATTTAATGAAGAAATTTATCCTTATCGGTTTAGTTTGTTTACTAAGCACCAATATTTTTGCTCAGACCAACGTATTAGATAAAGTTATTGCTGTTATTGGGAAAAACATGATTAAGCAATCGGAACTTGAAACAACTTATCTACAACAAAAACAAAGTCTTGGAATAATAGAAAATCCTTTTGATGCAAGATGTGAAATATTTGAAAGCCTACTTCTAAATAAACTAATGCTTCATCAATCTGAAATTGATTCTATTTCAATTACTGAAGACCAAATCAATAGAGAAATGGATAATCGTATAAATTATATGATGCATTCTGCTGGCTCTAGAGAGAATTTGGAAAAGCAAATGAACAAATCCATTAACGAGATAAAGGATTTCTACAAAGATATAATTAAAGAGAACTTACTTATAAGCGAAGTTAATAGGAAGATTACTGCCAATACTAAAATTACACCTAAGGAAGTAAGCGATTTCTATAATAATATCCCTAAAGATAGTCTACCAACAATAGAACAAGAATATGAATTCTCTCAAATAGTTATTTCTCCAAAGGTATCTGCTGAAGAGAAAGCGATAATTAAGGATAAACTTAATGGTTATAGAGAAAGAATACTTCAAGGAGATAAATTTTCAACCCTTGCCACTCTTTATTCAGAAGATGAGGCTTCAGCTAAAAAAGGAGGAGAGCTTGGTTTCTTTTCAAGAGGATTTATGGTTTCTGAATTTGAAGCTGTTGCATTTCCTTTAAGAGAAGGAGAGGTTTCCCCCGTTTTTGAATCAAAGTTTGGATTTCATATTATACAAATGATTGAAAGAAGAGGAGACCAAATAAATTGTCGTCATATCCTTATTCAACCAAAAGTTTCTAACATAGAACTTGCCAAAGCAAAGACAACATTAGATAGTATACAAAAACTTATCAATAATAAAGAAATTAGCTTTGAAGATGCAATAAAGAAATTCTCCGATGACCCATCTAAACTAACAGGAGGAAAGATTATTAATCCATATACTGCTAATGCTCGTTTCCCAAAAGACAATACAAATGAGATGATGGAAAACATTGAAAAAATAAGTTTTGAGAAGTATAATAAAGGAGATATAATTAACCCAACACTATTTAAAACAGAATCAGGTTCAGCTTATAGATTAATTAAAGTTAACGAAAAAACTCAACAACATAAGATTAATCTAAAAGATGACTACGACAAGGTTTATAATTCAGCTCTTGAAACAGCAAAAACAAAAGCAGTTATTGAATGGGCTCAAAATAGGATATCTAAAACATATCTTAAGATAGACAATGATTATAAAGATTGTAATTATAAAATGAACTGGGTGAAAACAAATTAATTATGCAAGACTCTTCTAATAACTACCCTTCTGAAGTAAATCAACTAAACGCACTTGTTGAAAAAATACAATTATTAAAAAAAGAAATAGGCAAGGTAATAATTGGACAAGAAGATATTATTGACCAAGTTTTGATTTCAATATTTTCAAAAGGTCATTGCTTATTAGTTGGAGTGCCTGGCTTAGCAAAAACATTACTTGTCAATACTATTTCATCAGCCTTAGGTCTATCATATAATAGGATACAATTTACTCCCGACCTTATGCCATCAGATATTGTTGGGTCTGAGGTTTTAGATGAAAATAGAAAATTCAAATTTATTAGAGGACCAATATTTGCAAATATTATCTTAGCTGACGAAATTAATCGTACTCCTCCCAAAACTCAAGCTGCACTTTTAGAAGCTATGCAAGAGCACTCAGTGACTGTGTCTGGAAATACTAATATTTTAGAAGAACCATTTTTCGTTCTCGCAACACAGAACCCAATAGAACAAGAAGGAACCTATCCCCTCCCAGAAGCACAACTTGATAGATTTATGTTTATGCTTTGGTTAGATTATCCAAGCTTTGAAGAAGAAATTGATATATTAAAAGCGACTACTACCGGAACCAATATTAAGGTAAAAAGTATATTATCAAAAGAAGAAATCATTCTAATGCAAGATTTAATTAGGAAGATACCTGTAACTGATAATGTTTATGAATATGCTGTTCATTTGGTTGAAAAAACAAGGGTATCAACACCTAAAGCACACCCTATTGCTCAAAAATACCTATCTTGGGGTGCTGGACCTAGGGCCTCACAATATTTGATTATTGGTGCTAAATGTCATGCAGCACTAAGAGGTAAATACTCTCCAGACATAGAAGACATTAAAGCTGTTGCAGTATCTGTTTTGCGACATAGGATAGTTCAAAACTATTCTTCACAAGCAGAAGGATATACAGCAGAAAAAATTATTATTGATCTAATTAATTCATAAGTCCTATGAAAAAAGCAATACTTTTTTTAATAATAATGGTGGTAGGGACAAATATCTTTGGCCAAAAAATTCCAACCTCATCTTGTAGTCAAATAATTATACCAACACCTAAAAGACAAAGAACTTACAGAGGAGTTAAACCTGAATCAAGTTATCCAGAGAAATTTGAAGCATATATTTGTTTTGAACCAAAAAAATCAACCTATACCGAAGAAGCTCTAAATGCCTTGGATAGTGTTTACAAGATTGCTTTTGACAATAATAATGGGAAGTTTTATAAAATTACAATTATTGGTTATGATGATGCAGAAGCTGTTAATGAAGAGTCCTCATCATTAGCAAGACAGAGAGCAATTAAGGTTTTTGATTATTTTGCATCAAGGGAAGAAACAGAATTTATCGTTCGTAAAACACCAAGCACATTTTTTCATTCATGTAATGGAGAGACAGAATGTATTATTAAATATAAGATGCCATTCGATTTCAAATGGATAAACCTAAACGAAAAATCCAAAGAAGAGAGATCAATTAACGGAATAGAATTAAAAAATAAGGCATATATTTTAGTTGAAAACAATCCAGAAGAATGCTTAGGAAAATTCAACGATTATTACTATCCATCACAAGATACAACAATTATTACTAAAAATATGTCAATGCTTAAAATGCCAAAGGGAGGATTAAAAAGTATTACCCATACAAAAGATACTCTTGACAGTGAGATGACCCTACAATTTGAAGATATACTATCATTTGAAGACCTAACAAGAAACTATCAACTAGTACCACATAGGAGACAATATATTCTTAATGCAGGCTATTTTGTTTTAAAGTCAAATCAACAACCCGACTATGATAATTGCGAGTTAAAAGAAAACTTTACTCAAAACATAACAATAAGACTACCTCTTGAAATCCAACAAAATGATGCAAGACTTAAATTCTATGCAAAAACCTATAAATCAAATGGAACATGGGAATACAAAACAATCCCTACTGCAAAGAATAAGGACAAAGAAACCAAACTAGAAGCAATAATAGGAAGCCTTTCGGCATTCCAATTAGATACGATTTTTGTTGGAAAAAGAATTGATGAAAAAGAAATGTCTAATTATTTTTATTCAGCAAAAGAAGGGGAACCGGGAGCCTTTCAAGCTATGGGAGGATGGTTAAAACCATATAAATTAGACAAAAGAGGATCTGTTATTATAAAGAAAGAAATGGAAATGATCCTTCACAAACCTATAAGAGAATCTGCCTCAGAATAATTAGCAAAAGAGAAAATCAATATAAAGACTTAGATATTTTCACCGCTCTTAAAATTTCTCTCTTTCCTTTTGGACCTGGAAGCTTTTCAATCTGAAATCCTGATGATTTAAGCATCCTTTTCACATCACCCTTACAACAATAAGTTACAAGAATACCTCCTTCTTTTAAAGATAGGAATATATTTTCAAACACTGCTTTAGTCCATAGGTTTTCTTCAAATTGTGGGGCGAAAGCATCAAAATAAATCAGATGGAAAAAATCCTTAGCGAAGCATAACTCCTCTGCAGGTTTATCAATTTTATGGATAGTGAAATATTGGTCTAATTGATAATCTCGAACCCAATCTAAAGAATGTATTTTCTCAAATTCCTTTTCTAAATCAAGAATTTTACCATAATTAAGCTCCGATGTTATTTCCTTTGAAAGAGGATATTTCTCAATTGTTTGATAATATATTGACTGTTCTTCTTTTATTGCAAATTCTAATGTTAGTATTGCATTTAAGCCTGTTCCAAATCCTATTTCCAAAATATTTATATTAGGAAGTATTCCAACCTTTCTTAAACCTGCTTCAATAAATATATGTTTACTTTCTGATATTGCCCCAAACGTGGAATGGTATCCCTCTTGCAAATCATTTCTTCTTAAACTTGATGAGCCGTCTTCTGTTATTATTAGTTCTAAATGCTTTTCAATATCTTCCATTATAAAGCAGTTGATTTCCACTGGCCATCAAAATACCATACTTCCTTATGACCACAGACTTTTAGGTCATTCCAACACTCCACAAATAATTTGTCAACCTCATCTTCTTTATGAGAGTCTGTTGAAATAGTTACCCTTACTCCTCTTTTGGCAAGTTCTTTTATCCAAGTTGTTTGCGGAAAATAATCATTAGAGCGTCCCTTATATAATCCTCTTGTATTGATTTCACAGATTACATCATTTTCTTTCATCATCTCGATAGTTTGAATAACCAAATCCACATACCATGGATCATTTTCTTTGAAATACCTATCTTTATTATGCATCTTAACCTTATCAAAATGCCCAATAATATCAGGTTTAACATTAGAAATCATTTCATTGGTCTGATTATAGAATGTTTTAACTGCCTTTCGAATATCTCCTCCGAAATATTCTCTTAATCCGTTATCGTAACTTTCTTGCTTTGAACCATCAATAAACCATAATCCATTTCCTGAATTAACTAAATGAACAGATGAAATTATATATTCTAAATTGTACTCCTTTGCTCTTTCTAAAATGTCTTCAGAAATTTTAGGAATATAATCAAATTCCATTGAAGTAAATAGCTTTATTTTATCTTCATATTTTACTTTAAGTCTAATTGTTTCACTTAAGTAATTTTGTATTTCAGAGTATTGAAGTCCAAAATCATTATCGAAGGGAACAGGACTATGAGCAGAAAATCCAAAATAGCTTAATCCCTTTTCTATCCCCGATTGAGCCATTTCTTCAAGAGAGTTTTTCCCATCACAATATGTGGAATGACTATGATAATTAAATTTTAGCATCTTTTATTTTATATAATTTATCTCCTCGGCGAATAGTTTCAGTTGTAGGAATTGAAAACATATCTCCCTTAATAGCTTTTTCAACTGGCTTTAAATCCACTCTTATCTCACTAATTTTATCTTCATAAACTCCAGTGGTTGACCCAAGAATTATTATATCATCTCCAATAGATAATTCGCCAGTTTCAAGTTTTATTTCCACAATACTAATGTTTTTATAATAGTTAGTACAAGTTCCAATAAATTCTTTGACCTTTGTTGATCTTGAACCGTATTTTTCAGTCCACTCTCCTATTGTTTGTCCTAAATAATACCCATCCCAAAAACCTCTATTATAAACAGTTTTTAGTTCTTCATTCCATTTGTCTTTATTCTCTTGAGTAAATTCTCCATCAAAATATGCCTTAACAGCTTTCTTATATACCCTTGTTACGGTTTTTACATATTCTGCTGAGCGACCCCTTCCCTCAATCTTCAATACCCTAACTCCAGCATCAAGTATCTTATCCAAAAAGTCAAGAGTTTTTAAATCCTTGGGCGACATTATATACTTATTATCAACAACTAATTCCGTTCCTCCATCAATATCGGTTACCTTATAGGGGCGACGACAATATTGAAGGCAAGCTCCCCTATTTGCACTCTTATTTGCATTATCTAAAGATATATAGCATTTCCCAGAAACAGCCATACAAAGAGCTCCGTGAACAAAACATTCTATTTGTAGCATCTTGCCTGAAGGTCCTTTTATATTATTTTCTTGTATATATTGAGTTATGGACTTTACCTTATCTAAGGATAATTCACGAGCAGTTACAATAACGTCAGCAAATTGAGAAAAGAACTTAACAGATTCTATATTAGTTATATTGGATTGGGTTGAAAGGTGAACTTCTATTCCTTTTGATTTGGCATAAGAAACTACAGCTAAATCGGCAGCAATTATTGCAGATACCCCACTTTCTTTTGCCGCATCAACAACCTCTCTCATATAATTTAGTTCTTGGTCATAGATTATTGTATTTAGTGTTAGATAAGTTTTTAACTGATGTTCTTTTGCTATCTCTACTATCTTTCTTAGATCTTCAATTGTAAAATTACTTGAGCTCCTAGAACGCATATTTAGTTCTCCAACACCAAAGTAAACTGAGTCTGCCCCACCTTGTATTGCTCCCATTAATGATTCATAAGAGCCTACCGGTGACATTATTTCAATATCTGAAAATTTCATTTATTATTATTCTGTAATGTTTCGTTTGAGTTTTCTATCAACTAAAGTATAGTGTATCTTTTTGCTTTCAACTATTTGTTCGGTTATTTCTCCAGGGTTAAGCACAACTAAAGGAACCTCAAATGAGAAATAAGTCTTTTCCTTTGTGTAGAATATAGAAAGATATGATAAAATACTATTATAATTCATTTTCTTATCTCCAATACTATTATAAGCACCAACTGGGAGGTGACCTAAGAAAATAAATTGATAGTTATTGTCTATTAAATAAACCTCTGCCCCCAATGTTATATCTAAATAGTTATTGATTATTAAATAGGCAAAGTTTAATTTGGAGTTTGAAAATATTTCAAAATCCAATTTTGCATCTGGGAATATTGAACTATATGTAAAATTAGTTTTTCCATTAAATGTTATTTTAGGTCTTCGTGATTCATTAGTGATTCCAAAATAGGCCTTATACTTTTCTTTATTAAGAACGAAAGAAGCCTCGCTTGATTGCTTTTGGATTGCAATTTTATCAAAAGTTTGCGAAAACAAACCAACTGAACTTAAGATAAGCACCAGAGTCAATATTATTAGTTTATTCATATTAATTATTTTTAAATTGTAAATTATTGTTTGGGATACTTATAAATTGATCTGTTTTCCTTCTTTATCAAAATACATTATCCCAGTGTTTCTTGATTTTATTATTGAACCATCATCTGAAAATAATTCTTCTCCATCATCAGTTCCATCTTCTTTAAAATATTCCCATTTCCCAATCTTATTATCCATCTTATAGCTTCCCTTAACTTGGGTTGAACCGTTATTATAATACAAAACATAAATACTATCCTGCATTCCATCCTTAAAGTAATTGGTTGAATTGACTTTCCCATTTTCATAAAAAGACAATGATTCGCCGTTTAGTACATTTCCTTTTGTTGTTCTTTCTTCTAATAATCTAAAAGATGGGAAAAACTTATATTCTTTTTCAAACTTATCATATTTAATTTTGATTGCAGCCAATGACCCATCAGGATAAAAAGTTACTTCTTCAACCTTATCATTTTTCCCAACAATTTTTGTCTTATCAACCTTATACACCTCCCTGTCTATTCCACTCTTACTGTTGGTATAATCACATTGAGAAAACTTATTCCCATTTTCAAAATAATATATCCATTTTCCCGTTCTTTCATTGTTATCAAACTTTCCTTCATATTTAAGCTTGCCATTTTCATAATACATTTTTTCGGCAACCTTATATTTACTATCTTTATCCTTTTTAATATAATAAATTAGTTTTGGATTCCCATTTTCATAGTAAGATATAACCTCTTTTTTGCCATTTGAGCATGATGAAGTTATAAGAACAGTTAAAATAATGACGATTGTCTTTGATAATAAGCCTTTTAAGGTTTTTGTTTTCATGTTTTCTTATGTTTAGGTTCAAATTTGGGGCAAATTTAAGAAATAAATCATATATTTGCACTCTAATACAAACCAAAATTATAAAAGTTATGGCTTATAAAATTTCTGAAGATTGTGTTGCTTGCGGCACATGTATAGACGAATGTCCAGTAGGAGCTATCTCTGAAGGTGACATTTATAAAATTGATCCATCAATATGTACTGACTGTGGAACTTGCGCAGACGCTTGTCCAGTTGAAGCTATCAGTCCTGAATAATTATCGGATTAATTAAAAACAAAGCCCTGACGGATCATTATTCTTCAGGGCTTTTTTATAAAAACAAATTAATTTTATTATAAAAATATTGATTATGGATTGCAGTGAAATTGGTAATTTAATTCAAAAAAAAACAGAATTAAATAATTTAATAAGTGAAAATACTCATCAAGCATTTGAATTTTTTAAGGATACAGCAAAAGAAATAGCTCTTGAGTTTAATAATTCTTTCCCAATCACAAATTCTAAATTTGAAAATATAGGAGATTTTGAATTTAAACTTAGTTTTGGTTCCGACACCCTAGTTTTCTTACAACATACAAATGTTTTTGAATTTCCACGCCTACACGAAGTAATGAAGATTCCTTATATTAAAGAAGATAAGGATCGTTCATATTGTGGAATGATAAATATTTATAATTTCCTAAGCGATTCCTTTGAATATGATAGGGATTTTGATATTGGATATATGATAGGAAGGATATTTATTAATAAGGATAATCATTATTTCATTGAAGGGAAACAAGAGGTTGGACTTTTATACACAAGTTTTCATACTGCAATAATAAATAAAGAATCAATTTTCAATATAATTAAGTCATCAATGGAGTATGTTAATAGCTTCGACCTCTTAACTCCACCTTTCGATCAGGTAAAATTCTCTACTATTGGCGAAATTAAATCAAATCAAGCAACAAAAAAACAAATTACTGGCAAACGCTTAGGCTTTGAATTTAAGCAAGATAAATAATAAGCAGTAAAAATACTTATCATTATTTTACAGTAAAATTTGGTGATAACGAAAAAGGTTGTACTTTTGCACAGCGAAAAAGCAATAGACGCCCCGTTCGTCTAGTTGGCCTAGGACGCAAGATTTTCATTCTTGAAATCAGGGGTTCGAATCCCCTACGGGGTACAAATTATATTAAAGAAATTATGGCAAATCACAAGAGTTCAATAAAGAGAATTCGTTCAGACGAAAAGAAGAGAATAGCTAATCGTTACTACGCAAAAACAATGCGTAATGCGTTAAGAGACTTCCGCGCTTTAGAAGATAAAGCTGTAGCAGAAGAAAAACTTCCTAACCTATTATCATCTATTGATAGATTAGCGAAACGCTCAATCATACATCAGAATAAGGCTGCAAACCTTAAATCTAAATGTATGAAAAGAATTGCAAGTTTGTAATATTTTTTAATTGAAAAACTTAAAGCCCTTCCTTTCAGGTAGGGCTTTTTTTGTTTTAAATTTAACCTTATGCGATTTATAGACACTCATTCACATCTCTATGCTGAAGAATTCTTAGAAGATATCGACCAAGTTATCCTAAGAGCTAAGGAGGCAAATATAAGCAAGATTCTTCTTCCAAATATTGATTTGGCTTCCATTAAGCCTATGCTTGAACTCTGCAATAAAGACAAGTGTTTCTATCCTATGCTTGGACTTCACCCAACATCAATAGATAATTCATATATTGATCAGTTGGATAAGATTGAAGCCCTCTTAGACAAGGTCGATATTTGTGCTATTGGAGAAATAGGGATTGATTTATATTGGGATAAAACCTATATAGATGAGCAAATCATAGCTTTTGAAAGGCAGATCAAATGGGCATTGAATAAGAACCTACCCTTAGTTATACATGTTCGCAAAGGATTTGAAGAGGCTTTCCAATCGCTAGATAAAATCAAAAAAGAAATCAAGGGAACTAGCAAATCGCTAAGAGGGGTATTCCATTGTTTTTCAGGAGACATCAACCAAGCCAGAAAAGTAATTGAAATGGGATTTATGATTGGTATTGGAGGCGTTGTTAGTTTTAAGAATGCAAAGCTAGCTGAAATAGTAAAAGAAATTGATATTGAAAATATACTATTAGAAACCGATGCTCCTTATCTTGCTCCCACACCATTTAGAGGAAAGAGAAACGAAAGCAGTTATATTCCAATTATTGGCGAAAAGATTAGCGAAATAAAAAATATAAGCATTGAAGATATAGCTTCAATTACAAGCAATTCGGCAGAAAAACTCTTTAAGATTTAGTCCCAGATTAGAATAATTTGTATTAATTCATAGGTTTTCATTTGAATATCTAACGTTTTTCTTATTTTTGCATTTACATCAACAAGAATAATCTTAAAACTAAAATCTATTTGTCTTTATTAATATCAATTCTTTTTGCTTCCTGCTCAAAGAAATCAGAAGTAAATATCGAAATTCCAGAAGTTAAACAAGGGAGTGTTGCCATTGTTTATGCAAGCCCTGACCAAGTGACCAACTCTGTTGAAAATATAATTTATACCTCAGGATTCAAGGATGGCAAAATCACAATTGACCTAGACAGTATTAATTTTGATAAGGAGATATTAGAATGTGCACTTCAAATTACAAGTGATGATGAATCTTTCTTTGCAAATGTTCCGCTACCATTAGAAAAAGGCAAAACAATTGATATTAAATTTACTAATATTGATGAGTATAATAAAGGAGGAAGACTAAAAACCAGCTATAAAGGCTCTAAACATGCAGAAGAATTCACCACTTTTTGGGATAAAATTCAAAATCAAATGCTTGTTTTTAGAGATCTTAAGGTTGAAGATTTAAATAAAGGCTATAAAGAGTTTGTTGAAATATATAAACCCTATATCGAAACTTATCCAGAGTCGGGTTTCCCTTATATGTTGCTTATTCCTCAAATCAATAATATGCAATTCGATAAAACAAATCCATTATTAGATTACTGTAATAGCATCTGCACTGATAGCAAGAAGAATAGATGGAAAGAAGTTGTATGCTCATTGCTTGGAGAAAAGAGATTAGCACAAGAAACATCAAAAAAATTAGTATTTGCAGCCGTTGATATTAATGGAAAATCATATTCTGAAAGAGATATTAAGGGTAAATTATTCCTAATTGACTTTTGGGCATCATGGTGCAAACCTTGTAAGGAAGAAATTCCACATCTAAAACAAATAAATAATAAATACAAATCTCAAGGTCTAACCTTGGTTGGAATATCAATAGATAAAACAGTTGAGGAATGGAAAACCTACCTATCATCCAACCCTCTACCTTGGTTATCCTTGTTTGGAGATGGAAACACTATCACAAAACGCTACGATTTCCAATACATTCCTTATAACCTCCTTGTAGATAGCGAAGGGAATATACTAGCAAAGAACCTACATAAAGAAGAGTTGGACAAGTTCCTTGAAGATTTTTTTCAAAATAAAAGATAATGAAATTTAAAAAAGATGATTCCTTTATGCCTAAAAAGCAAAAGCAAGGAATCATTCTTTTTATTGGAATAGGCTTAGGAGTAGTAATCACTATCCTTGTTATTGTATTGGGTAATATAAATAATTCTGGGCTTGAAGAGTGTAATAAGGAAGATATAACTTATTCTAAGAATAATAATAATTCAAAACAAGACAAGCAGGATAAGTATAAGGAAAGAGATTATGGATCTAAAACAAAGATGACCTATAACCCATTCCCATTTAATCCGAATACCATTACCAAAACCCAATTAATAGAATTTGGACTTTCAGAAAGGCAAGCTAGTAACTTTGTTAATTATGTTAGAGCTGGAGGAAGATTTAAAAAGAAAGAGGATATCAAAAAACTCTACTGTATGAGCCAAGAGCTATATAAGGAAATGTCTCCCTATGTTCGTATTCCAAATCAAAAAAACAGCAAAGCAACTCAAGAAAAAGATAATAACACCAACTTAAACAAACATACTAATAATCCAATCACAATAAAAGCTCCAATAATACTTGATTTAAATAAATCAGATAGCCTAGACTTACAAATTCTAAGGGGAATAGGACCTTCATACGCAAGAAGAATATATTTATATGGACAAAAACTCGGTGGCTATGTTGAAATAGCACAACTTAAAGAAGTATATGGGATGACAGATACACTATATAATAGTATAGTTGGACATTTAAAGATAGACAAAGCCAATCCAGAAAAGATAAATATCAATACCTCCACCATAAAAGAACTTTCAGCCCACCCATATATCGATTTCTATTTAGCTAAAGCAATAATTAAACTTCGTATTGAGCTAAAGAATTTCTCATCCCTTGATCAAGTCCGACAAATCCATCTCCTAGACCAAAAGAACTACGAAAAACTCCTACCCTATTTAGAATTATAGACAAAGATAAAAGGATAATTTCATTAGAACTAAGAATAAAATCCATCAAACTTAGTATAAAATAATTAAAACAAAGATCCATTTTACTGAGATACACATCTTAGCTTACTGAGATGTACATCTTAGTGTCTTGAGATGTACATCT
>Ga0172378_10002815_pt1 | contig 16321 bp, 12 predicted proteins | sample GrowelOW332metaG_FD_119755 | JGI IMG/M metagenome (GOLD analysis project Ga0172378, IMG submission 119755) | Groundwater microbial communities from an aquifer near a municipal landfill in Southern Ontario, Canada - Pumphouse #3_1 metaG | ecosystem: Environmental > Aquatic > Deep subsurface >... | reverse complement strand
GCAGTATAATTTCAATCAAGTTTTGAATAGTATTTTTCATTAAATATCCCAAAAAAACATCTCTTAATTCAATTCCAATTTTTTCTCCCTGCTATTTTTTGGCATAACGCTAATGATGTTTTAATTTATTCTTTGGACAAGATTAAGGCTATTGAGACAACTTCATTGTTGTTTTATTTTTTGCTTAATGTTTTTTATTGGATTGGTATATAAAGTAATGTTTCATATTCTTCTTCTTTTCTTACTCCTGGATCATTAATATAGCTTTCAAAGCTTGGAGAATCTCGTAGTTGATAAGGACTATTTGGCAACCAATTACTAAAAATTGAATCATAAATAAGTGGAAGTTTATTATATGCTCCTTTGTGGAAAAAGACTGCATACTTCCCCCCTTCTAAGGTTTTATATCCGATTTCTCCTTCTGGTTTGACTTCTTTTTCTACAGTTATGCAAGCATCGTAACGGCATTTTGCTGATTCTGTAACTGATGGATCGTCGTGTCCAATTCCTAAAAACTCATTTTTTTGTCCAAATAGGTTGTTTCTTCCTACAAAGCTACATACTCTATCCCATACTCCGTTGTATTCCTTGTTTCCATATTGTCCAATTATTTGTATGTATACAACTTTAGAATCAGGACGTTCTACAATTTGTGGTTCTTGAAGATTGTATTGTTCTTTTGAAATGTTTCTGTTCATAATAACTATATTTTTATTGGTTCTGTATTCTGAGGGTGAAATATTATAGAATTGTTTAAATGCTTTGGAAAGTGATGATGGCATATCGTAACCTATCTTGTAAGCAATATCTTGAATGGATAAATCTGTGCTTCTAAGTAATAATGCTGCTTTATGAACTCTTCTCCTTGTTATATATACTCCTATTGGTTCTTTTAGAAATGAGCGAACGATCCTATGAAGGTGATAAGGAGAGAATGAAGATATTTCTGCTAGGGTTGAAAGTTTGATTTCTTTATCTAAATTTTTATCAATATAGTCAACAACAAGATTTACTCTTCTAATATAGTCTTGTTGTGTTGTTTCATTAATACTCATAGTATTGTATCTTCTGTTATTTTTGTTTCAAGTGCAAAGATACTACCATAAATTCCAAAGACTCTTTTCCTATATTGCTAAATTGATTTTCATTTTTAATCGAAGAACATCCATGACACTCCAAATCTAAAATTCATGTTTTCTGATGGGTAGTGTGGACTTTGATAGTAGTTATAGCCAAACTGTCCTGCATATGGGTGAGTTATGGTAACAAACAGTTTAACTCTTTCTAATTTTACTTGTGCAAAAATATCCGCAAACAGATAGTTTCCTATTTTTATTTGGTTTTGTTGTGCAAAGGCTCCCATGGATGCAATGTAGGTTTCGGCCTGATAAAGAGTGTTGTATCGAAGGTCTACTCCTATTTGGGTGTCTAATTTTTTCCCAAACATTTTGAAGTTTATGAATATACTTTGTTTTGTTTGAAAAAATGGCAGACGTATTGCTTCCATGGTTGATAGTTTTTGAAGAGATATTACTCCGTTGAAATTAAACATTCCAAGTTTAAAATTATGTAGGAAAGTTGCTTTTATAATATTAGTTGTTGTAGATGATTGTTGAGGTTGAAGATTTTTATTTATCCAAACTAAATTATTTAATGCATAATAGCCAATATTTAATTTAAAGTATTCTTTAAATTCATATCCTATATTTGCATTGAATATTTCAGTTTTTTTGAAATTATTACTCCATATAAAATTGTTTGAACTATAATGAGTGAAGAAATAATCAACACTCTTATTCATTAGCTTAACATTTGCATACAAATCCTTATAGGCTATATTTCCTCCTATTTGGAAATCATTGTTATATCTTGCATTTGAAAGAACATATTCAGCGTTGAAGTTAATATTAAACTTTTTTGTAAGAACACCTATTTCAAAAAAAGGAGTAAAATTAGAGCTCCTTTCTGTTTTTAATGTATCATAGAAAAGAATATAGTCGTGCTTAATTCCTATTGAGAAAGGAATTAGCTTGTTGTTTCTTATTGAAATTATATTTTGAATTCTTTGAGTAGCTAAGGAATCGTTGGTGGAAATGGTATCGAAGTATACGTTTTGGTAATATCCTTCCAAAGGGTTTTGGTCATTGTAGATTCTTGAATTTGAAAAATATGATAAATCGTGGACAATTGATATATTTTTAAGAAAATTGTTTTCTTTTATATGTCTTCCAAAACTAATTTTTTGACTTAGGAATCCATCAATTGATTTCCATTTCGAATATGCAGAATTAATATTTACTGGATAAGCAGTAAGTGATGAATATTCTTGAACTTCAAATGAAGAATCTGATTTTAGTCCTCCATTTTCCAATTGCATTGCTCTATTTCTAATAAATCCTAAATATCCCTCATAGGTCTCATTTCTGTTTTTATATCTTGCAGTTGCGTTAAAAAATTGATTCATCACCTGACTTTTATCAAATTTTCCATCACTGTAATTTACATTGTATTCAAATCCAATTTGGAGATTTTTAAAAACATTTTGCGCATGAACTACTGAAAAATATCTTGAGCTCCCAAGTGTATTGGAGTAGCTAAGTTGAGAATAGGGTTTATAAACATTATAGAATTTTATATTTTCCTTTGTGAAAATTAGGGCATCATAAACATTAGGTTGGTAGCTAAAGAAATTAAGTTCAGGCATAATAAACATTAGAGGTTTATGTGCCGAACCTTCAGTGGATAGCTGTTGATAAAACATATCCTCTATCCTATTTATTTTGTTTACATGCCTAACATTGTTAAGCTGTTTATCAATAAATTTGAGGGGTAAGTTATTTATAGGTAAATTAGTGTATCTTGTGAAGTGAAGCCCAGAATCAACCACAAGAATATTCGTTTTGGTTGAATCCTGAGCTATAACAACAATAGATTGAAGTAATGCTAATAAAAAAACTATTGATATTTTTTTCAAAAAATTTATTGTTTTTTGTTACTTAAAAATCTTTCTGCATCTAAGGCTGCCCTACATCCACTTGCTGCCGCTGTAATTGCTTGACGATAGGCACTATCTTGAACATCTCCAGCAGCAAAAACTCCTGGAATATTTGTATTTGATGTCCCGTTTTTGGTTATTATATAACCACTTGGGTCAGTTTCAATTTGACATTGGAAAACATCAGAATTTGGATGATGACCAATTGCTAAGAAAAGACCAGTTAATTCAATTTGTTTTAATTCTCCTGTTGCTGTGTTTTCAAGCATAACGCCGTTAACTCCACTATCATCTCCCAGAATTTCAATTGGTTTATTATTCCAAAGAATTTCAATTTTTGGATTTGTTATAACTCTTTTTTGCATAACCTTAGATGCCCTGAGCTCATCGCGACGAACAATCAAATAAACCTTTGAACATATGTTTGACAAATATGTAGCCTCTTCACATGCAGTATCTCCTCCTCCAACAACTCCAACCACCTGATTACGATAAAAAAAACCATCACAAGTTGCACAAGCACTAACTCCCATACCTCTAAATTTTTCTTCAGAGTCCAAGCCTAACCACCTTGCTGAGGCTCCTGTTGCAATAATCACTGTTTCTGCCTCATAACATTTTCCTCCATCGGTTTGAATATGAAATGGATATTTCTCCAAAGAGACTTGAGTTACTATATCATTTCTAATATCAGTTCCAAACCTAAGAGCCTGTTTTTTGAAGTCTTCCATCATTTGTGGCCCAGTTGTTCCGTCAGGATAGCCTGGGAAATTTTCAATTTCAGTTGTAATCGTTAATTGACCTCCAGGTTGAATCCCCTCAATTAGAATAGGATTAAGATTTGCCCTTGAAGCATAAATTGCAGCCGTGTAGCCTGCAGGGCCAGAACCAATAATTAAACATTTTACTTTTTCGTAGTCCATATACTTTTACTATATAATATTTTGATAAATTATTTTGCTCACAAACTGCAAAACTAAGAATTTTCTTCATATCTTTGCTCGTTAAAAGAATTAATATTTAAATTTAATGAAAAATTCAATTCCTATTTTCCTTAGATATAGCTTTTTATTTGCAATACTTTTTCACTCAAATTATGGTATTGCTCAAGAGTTTTCAATTGACCAAATAAAACCCATAAAAACTTCTACTTCCAATTCTTATGTTTCCAATCAAGATAATATTTTATCTGAACAAACATATCAAATACTAAACCAAAAACTTGATTCATTAGAAAAAGCAACAACAGCCCAAGTTGCAATTGTTGCACTCAAAAACACTGGTCAAACAGATGCAAGAGAAATTTCAATGGAGCTTTTTAAGAAATGGGGTGTTGGAAATAAGGAATCAAATAATGGATTAATACTTGTTTTGGTTGTTGATAGACGTGAAGTTTTTATAAGGACAGGCTATGGCTTGGAAGGAGCAATAACTGATGCAAAAAGCACTCATATAATAACTACAATCATGTCACCCTATTTTCAAAAAGGCGACTGGGATAATGGAATGATTGCTGGAGTTGATGAAATTAATAAATTGATTGTTGAAGAATATATAACTGAAGGATTTGCAAAAAAAGAACCAAAAACACTATCTGATTTCTTGACATACATATATATATACTTAGGACTCTCCCTTTTTCTTCTTATTTTTGGAATTATCAATATACACAACTCCCACAAGAAATTTGATATATCACAAAAAGAAGAAAAAATTAAGGCTTTCACAAAGGCTGCAAAACCATGGTTAATTGCTGGAATCTTATTCCCAATTATGTTATTCGCTCTCATTATTTGGTATAAGCTTTTCTTTAAGCCAAGGGTAAGATATAAAACAGTTATTTGCACCAATTGCAATCATAATATGCATCGTTTAAACGAAAAGGACGATGATGAGTATCTTTCAAACAAACAAATTATGGAAGAGAATGTAAGATCAAGAGACTATGATGTTTGGTTATGTGATGAATGTGGAAACACAGATATTTACACCTACGAAAACTCCATAACACAATACACAATATGTCCTTTTTGTTCAGGGAAAACAATGTATATGGCATCTGACTCAATTGTTCGTTTAGCAACCCAATCGAAAGATGGAATTGGTAGAAAAACTTATATCTGCAAAAATTGTGGCAAGTCAAACACTAAGGATTATGTTATTTCAAGAGAAACCGCAGGAGTTATTTTAGGAGGTGCAGGTGCAGCAGGTGGACTTGGAAGAACAGGTGGAGGAAGTTTTGGAGGCGGTAGTTTTGGTGGTGGATTCTCTGGCGGAGGTGGCGGAGGAGGAAGATTTTAAAAAATAGTATCAAATAATCTATAAATACAAAAACAAAATTTTATGAAAAAGAATACAATTAGCTTAGCAGTTATATTAGCAATCGCCTTAATAATTATTATTTGGTTAGTTTCCGCTTATAATGGTTTAGTTAAAAAAGATGAAGCATGTTCTCAACAATGGTCAAAAGTTGAAAGTCAGTATCAAAGAAGATTAGATCTAATCCCAAATTTAGTTAATACCGTTAAGGGTTACGCATCTCATGAAAAAGAAACCCTATTGGAAGTTGTTCAAGCAAGAAATGTTGCTTCGGATTCAAAAGTTGATCCAAATAAACTAACTCAAGAAAGTTTGGATAAATATCAAGCAAGTCAAACAGCACTTAAATCATCATTAGACAGACTAATGGTTGTTGTTGAACGTTATCCTGATTTGAAAGCAAATCAAAACTTCCTTGAACTTCAATCACAATTGGAAGGAACAGAAAACCGTATTGCTGTTGAAAGACAAAAATTTGCAGACGTTGTAAACGCTTTCAATTCAAAAATACGCCGTTTTCCAACAAATATAATTGCAGGTATGTTTTCATTTGAAAGAAAAGCTTATTTTGCATCAGAAAAAGGAGCAGAAACTGCGCCTAAGGTAGAATTTTAGAGAAAGATTGCCATAAAAATGGCTTAATTTATGGAAGAAAAAAACACTCAAATCAAACAACAAACTCACAAGACAATTCCTGTTAAGGGAATGTACGAAGACTGGTTCTTAGACTACGCATCCTATGTTATCTTAGAAAGAGCTGTTCCTCATCTTAATGATGGATTGAAGCCAGTTCAAAGACGTATTCTTCATTCAATGAAAGAATTGGATGATGGTAGATATAATAAGGTTGCAAACATTGTTGGTAACACAATGAAATATCACCCTCATGGTGATGCTTCAATTGGAGATGCATTAGTTCAATTGGGGCAAAAAGAACTTTTAATAGATTGTCAAGGAAACTGGGGTAATATCCTAACAGGTGATAGTGCTGCTGCTCCAAGATATATTGAGGCCAGATTATCAAAATTTGGTTTGGATGTTGTTTTTAATCCTCAAACAACCTCTTGGCGTCCTTCCTATGATGGCAGAAACAAAGAGCCAAAAACCTTACCAATAAAGTTTCCGCTCCTACTTTGTCAAGGCGTTGAAGGAATTGCAGTTGGATTAGCTTGCAAAATACTTCCTCACAATTTCAATGAGCTTATAGAAAGCTCAATAAAAATTCTAAAAAATGAACCATTTGAAATATTCCCTGACTTCTTAACAGGAGGAATGATTGATGTTTCGAAATACAACAATGGATTAAGAGGCGGAAAAGTTAGGGTTAGGGCAAAAATTAAAGTTGAAGATAAAAAAACCCTTGTTATAACAGAAATTCCATATTGGACAACAACAGGTAAACTTATTGATTCAATTATTAAGGCAAACGAGAAAGGGAAAATCAAAATTAAGAAAATTGATGATAACACCTCTCAAAATGTTGAAATAATAATCCAACTTCCAAATGACACATCAATTGATCAAACAATTGATGCATTATATGCTTTCACCGATTGCGAAGTGTCTATTTCTCCAAACTCATGTGTTATTTATCAAGACAAACCTCATTTTCTTCCAGTGGATCAAATGTTGAAACACTCAACAACTAACACCCTTAATCTTCTTAAATTAGAATTGGAAATTGAATTAGAGGAGTTAAAGGAACGTTGGCAATGGGTGTCTTTGGAAAGAATTTTTATTGAAAACGAAATTTATGAAAAGATTAAACCATGTAGAACAGATCAAGAAATTGATGATACTATTTTCTTTGGTTTAAAACCTTTCATCAAAAATCTTCTTAGAGAACCTAATATTGATGATATTCATAAATTAAGAAAAATTCCAATTGATAGAATTTCTAAATTTAATTCCGATAAAGCGAATGATATTCTTTTAGCAATTGAAGATGATATGAAACAAGTAAAATACGACTTGGAGCATATTGTTGATTATGCAATTGCATATTTTGAAAGAATACTAAAGAAATATGGTCAAAATAGAGAAAGAAAAACTGAAATTAGGAATTTTGACACAATTGAAGCTCAAGCTGTGGCCGTGGCAAATGAAAAACTATATTGCAACTATAAGGAAGGTTTTGTTGGCTACAAAATTAAAGGGGATGAATATGTTTGTGATTGTTCGGATATTGACGACATAATTGCCTTTAAAAGTGACGGAACTGTTGTTGTTAAGAAAGTTCAAGAAAAGGATTTCTTTGGAACAGATATAATTCATGTTGATGTTTTTAGAAAGAACGATGAAAGAACAATTTATAATTTGATTTATCAAGATGGAGCATTTGGAAAGGCATATGTTAAACGTTTTGCTGTAACAAATATAATCCGCGACAAAGAATATGTTTTAACCAAAGGGATAAAAGGCTCAAAGGTTCTATATTTTAGTTCAAATCCAAATGGAGAGGCTGAGGTTGTTTCAGTTTCTCTTAAACCAAAACCAGGTTTAAGAAAGATAAATTTTGATTTTGATTTTGCAGACCTTGCAATTAAGGGGAAAAATGCACAAGGAAACATACTAACTCGTTATCTTGTTAGAAAAGTAACAAAAAAATTGGAAGGTGTCTCCACCCTATCGGCAAGAAAGATTTGGTTTGATGAATCAGTTAAACGACTTAATGCCGATGAAAGAGGCAAATACTTAGGAACATTTAGTGGAAGCGATAAATTAATCTCCATATATAAATCAGGCTATTATAGGCTAACCAATTTTGACCTCTCAACTCATTTTGTAGACGACTTGGTTGTTGTTGAGAAATTTAAAGAACAAAAGCCAATAACAGTTATATATTTGGATAAAACTACAAATCAACATTTCTTAAAAAGATTTTTAGTTGAAGAAATATTAGATAAAAAGGTGTTTTTTGTGGATGAAGAATCCAACACAGAAATCATACATATCACAAACGATTGGTTACCTATTGTTGAGCTAAGCCTTGAAGACACAAAGAAGGGGAAAACAATTGAAAATGAAATAATTGATATTTCAGAATTTACTGAACTAATGAAATATAAGGCAAAAGGCAAGAAACTATCAAAATATTTCGTTAAGGATATTAAAGTTTTAGAATCTTTGCCCTACGAAGAAGAAATTGAAGAAGAGCAAGAATCTGAAATAGTTAGAGAAGAAACCGAAGAAATTATATTAGATAACAATAAAGAACATGGTGATGAAGACTTCATACAAGGTTCACTATTCTAAAATAGTGTTTATTAGCATAATTACTTTGTTATGTTCATTCACAACAAATGGACAAAACTTTGCGAAAGAATTTCTAAATAACCAAAAAGACTCTATATCTCAAGATATTGTATATTTATACATAAACCCAACAATAAATTATAGGAATGAAAGCATAGACAAAATTCCAAACTTCAACAAACTCGACTCTCAAACTCAAAAAGAGATGTTAAATAAATATGCACCTCTAATTGATAAAATTAATGACTCAATTCTTCTTACAAACTACACTCAGCAAATTAAGAATACATTATCTGATTTAGGCTTTAAGGTTATTATGGTTACAAATTTAGATTTACTTCCAAAAACAATCGACCAAACAACTCACACTCTAAACGTAGCTCAAATGGAAATTGAAGAATATACATTCACCGATAGTTTGATATATGAACAAGATAATAAGCAAACATACTATAAGCAATTAAATGGAGTAAGTTTTAACTCTTGGCTAATATATAATGAAGCAGACACAAATTCTCGTTTAGTTTTCTATTTAGACCAAGAGCTAACCGATTTCTTTGAAGGTGAAATTAAATTTGTTGATGGGAACTATTTTGCATCCTATGACTATGAAAAAATAAATGTTGAAGATGCATATATGACTGCAAATATTTCAGGAACAACATCAGCACAATATTTCTTTAACTTCCTAATGAATAAATATGTTTGGATTAAATCTTCAGGTATTGACATATACTATTATGGAATAGATCCAAAAACAAAAAAAATCTACTCCGAAACCCAGCCATTTGACAATTTTGATATTGTAGACTATCAATAACAAGAATAGCAATATGATTATATGATTCATATTTTGAAAATGAAATCAAAAAATGTAATATACTACCTTTCTATATTATCAATCATTATTATATCTTTCTTATTCTTCAGCTACAACTTCTATCCCCTTCTCAACTCCGACGATGCATTAAACGTTTTAATGGCACATTACTATAAATTACCCAATGATATATATTGTTGGGGACAAGATAGAGGTGGCACACTTATTCCATTAATTAGCCAATTGTTTATAAAAGTTTTCAATTTATCTGCCCTAACCTCAGTTTCAATTTCCACTTATATTATTCTTACCCTTGGATTCTTTGGATTTGCATCCCTAATCAAAAACAAATTTCTAAAAATCCTTTTTGCAATAATTTGGTTTCTCCCCTTTCAAAGATTTATTGACATCCTTCGCTTTCCCATTGGAATTGAATATAGTTTAATTGGCATTGCGATATACTTTATAAACAAAATTGCAATAACACATGAAATTAAAAACTTAAAGAAACATTTATTCTTAATAATAACAGCCCTAACACTAATAATTTCTGTTTGGGTTTCTGACTTATCAATAATTACAATAAGCATTGTTTTACTTTCATTGATTGCATTTAAATTTTTTGAAAACAAAAAAATATCAATTGATAAAACATCCCTACTCTATTGTTTTGGAGCAATAGCAATAGGATATTTATTTATTCATTTTGCAAAAGAACAAACACCAATAAAATCTAATAATTATCTATCTATTAATGCTCCTTACCAAATAAAGGAAGGATTAGAAATAATAATTAATTCCTTTAAGGATGTATTAACATTCAAAACAAATGAGGTTCTCGTTAGTATTTATACTTATTTTGTAATTATATTTACAATAGTATTTCTTTTTTATGTTGTAAAGAAAAAACTAATATCACAACTTATTTCAAACAAATGGATTATAATCTTCATAGTTGATTGTTTAGTAATTTTCACAACAATACTCCTATCTCGTTGGGTATTATTAAATGGAATGGGAAGGTGGTATTTTGTTGCAAGCTACATCAGCCTTTCGTTGGCAATTATCTTATCCTTAGATAATATTATAATAAAACACAAACCAAAATTATTAACAATTAGTTTACTAATAATAGTTATAATTGGAGCCATAAGCCCATTAATCACAATGAAATATGTTAGACCCAAAACCCTTAAGCCAATGGTTGAAGTGGTTGGAGAATTGCAGACGCTTGGTGAAATTGGAGTAATTGCTGAATTTTGGAATTCTTATATAATCTCTTGTAGAAATCCTGAATTGATTAAAGTAACACCACACGACAAAAGCGATGTTAGAAATAAAGAAATGATTGAAATGGTATTTGAAAGAGATAAAATATATATTATAAAAGATATGTGGATGGATAATTTTCCCGACACATTAACTCAATTTGGACATACATTAATTAAAGACAGCGTCCCTTTTAATTTGGGAGGATGTGATATTTGTAAGTATAGATTAACAAGAGCTGATAATTAAAGAAACCCCCAATAAAAATATATTAGGGGTTATATCAATAACTTACAGTTAAATTATTAGATTGAATTTTCCTATGTTTAGTCTTTTAGTCTTTCAACCAAAAACATAAACTCATCAACCATTGGCTTAACTTGTTTTTCGATCTTTTCCTTATTTACTGCATTTCCATCTTCCGTATATTCATTTGCAATATTTATTGCGAAGAATTTAACTGGGGATACAATTGCTTTCATTTGTGAAAGAATGTTTTCAAGTTGGAAAGTTGTTGGCAAACCCTCCACAAATCCCATCGTTGCAGAAGAAAGTGCAACAACTTTTCTGTTCCATTCTGGATAAAGAACGTCAATTGCATTCTTCAATGAAGCAGGAAAACTATAATTATAAACCGAAGAGACGATAATAATTCCATCTGCTCTCTTCACTCTTTCAGAAAAATCTAATAGTTTTTCTGAAGGGTTCTTTTGGTACATCAATCTTTCATTAAATAATGGAAAGTCAAGCTCCTTTAAATCAATTAAATCAACCTTTGCAATGGAATTTTCTTCAAAATATTTTTTTAAATATAGAGCAACTCTATGCCCAACTCTTTCTTCTCGCACACTTGGAGAAATGATTGCTATTTGTTTCATATAAATTCTGTTTTATTAATTATTAATTATTTTTTAATTCATTGCTACTTCAAAGAAAATAGCTTCTGTGTTTTCTAATGCTTTTATTTCAAAGTTGTCTGTATCTGTAATACCAACTCCATCTCTCTCTGAAAACTTCACTCCATCTATTTCAAGCTCTCCTTCCAAAACAAAAACATAAACCCCTGTATTCTCCCCATAAAGATTATACTTTAGAGCATTGCCCTTATCCACATTTGCCCATGAAATCCAGGCATCCTGATTCAGATATGCTTCGCTGTTTGGAGAAAGAATTAGGGAGATATCGTTTTGTTTTACTATTTCTCTTATATTATAGTTGTTGTATCTGGGAGGAGTATTCTTGGTTTTTGGGAATATCCAAATTTGAAGAAAACTTAGATCTTCCGTGTCACTATCATTATATTCAAGATGTCGTATTCCTGTTCCAGCACTCATAACTTGGATATCTCCTCTTGTTATTACTTCGGAATTATTCATGCTATCCCCATGTCTCATATATCCTTTTAAAGGAATCGACACAATCTCCATATCATTATGCGGATGAAGTGGAAAGCCTTCTGAGGGTTTGATTGTATCGTCATTAAGCACCCTTAAAACTCCAAAATGCTTCCTGTTTGGGTTGTAATAGTCAGCAAAGCTAAAGGTGTGATTAGTATCTAACCATCCATGATTAAAATGTCCTCTCGAATCTGCTTTGTCAATTATCTTTATCATAGTATTTATTTTTAGTTGAAAATATTTTAATTAGACAATTAATTTATCATAAGCTTTCTCTAATGACAAAAAATTATCTAATATCTATTTATAACTCTTAATATTAAATAAATATTACAAAAAGCAAATATTAATTTCAACAAATAATGAATTATCTATTTTAAACCTTTGCTCTTAATCACAATCCCTTTTGGAAGAGGTCTTTCACGGGTAAATTTGATTTCTTTTAGTTCTCGAACAAGCTTATTGTCAGCCTTAAAAGTAACCCTACTAAACCTTACTTTTTTAGGGTCTAACTCTTTTTCAGTTTCAACACCTTTAGAAGTTAATGAAACTCCCAAAACTCCAATACCATCAAGTTTAACTTTATAGCCAGAGGCTAAATTTTCTTTAATCATTCTTGAAAGAGCATTAATTGTTCCAACAACGTCAGCACTTGTAAAAGAGGAGTTTTGAGTAATCTTTTCGGCCATTTCATCAACTCCTATAACTCTTATTGATTTTGCTGTTGCAAAAAATTCTTCTTTTAATTCGCCCTCTTTTGTGGTAAATTTCTTTTTTCTAACTAAATATTGATGCGACATAATACTTTTTTTTGGTTAATTATTATTGTTTATTCTATTTTAATCGCTATTTACAACTTTTTAATCTTGGTTTACAACTCCCCACATGCCCATCTCACACTCTACCAGATACCCATCTCAGCACCTGTGACATGGGCATCTGACAACCTCTGAGATGCCCATGTCGTAGAGTGTGACATACCCATCTGGAGAGTTATATGCAAAGATAAAAAAGTTTTATCTAATAACCAAATAGTTTTAACCCTTTTATAATTATTTTTTAACCCCTATTATTTGCAAATATTAAATCATTATTGAGTATAAGAATTTATTTTTTTTCTTAGAAATTTATGTTTGGTTTGGTAAATTGTATTACTTTTGCAACTGAATTGGTTCTTTTTGGATTAAAAGGGAATTAGGTGAAAATCCTAAACAGTCCCGCTGCTGTAAGCTCCATTATTGAAACAAACATTTCTTCTTTAGCCACTGAATTTTACGATTTGGGAAGGCGAAATGTTTGGGAGTTAGTCAGAAGACCTGCCAATGATTTATTAACTTTTAAGCACTCTCGAGGAAAGAGTCTAAAATTTTTATGACTAAAAAGATTTTATTTGTCTTTGTATTATTATTTTTTAATATCTCTTTGCCCCTTCTGGCTCAGGAGAAGGATTCTATTAATTCAATTCTTCTTAATGAAGTTAAAATTACTGACTTTTTAGCAAAAGACACAATTTCAAAACAATCTTCTTCTTCTTTAGATAAATCCACAATTGAAAAAATCACATCTTCTTCTGTTGGTGAGTTAGCAAAATATATTGCAGGGCTTACTGTTAGGGATTATGGTGGACTTGGTGGATTAAAAACCATCTCGGTTCGAGGTTTGGGTTCAAATCATAGTGCAATTGTTTACGATGGGATTAGTGTTACTGATTTTCAAACGGGTCAGGTTGATTTAAGTAAGTTTTCTTCAAACAATATTAAAGAAATAAATCTTTTCAATGGACAGTCTTATTCTTTGCTTCAAACTGCAAGGGCATTATCTTCTTCAAATGTTTTTATAATTGAAACCTTAAATCCTCAATTTGACTCTTTGCAAAAAATGAAAGCCGAGTTAAAAACAAGTTATGGTTCTTTCAATTATGCAAATTTGGGATTGAATGTTGCTTATCGGATTAACAAAATTTGGACTACTTGGTTAGACTTTGATGTTCAAAATTCGGCAGGCAATTATCCTTACTTACTTAGATATGGTTATAATGAAACCGATAGCACTTCAAAGGAGATAAGAAAAAATTCAGATTATTTTGGTGTTAGAGGTGAATGGAATGGTTTTGCAAGCTTTAATTCAAAGACAGATTTGAAATTGAAGGCTTATTATTTCTACTCCGAGAGAGGACTTCCAATGAGCACGACCTTATATTATTTAAATTCTTCTCAAAGATTATGGGATGAAAATTTCTTTCTTCAAGCAAGCTTTACTCACAAAATAAACAATAGATTAACATATAGAACAAACGCAAAAACTCTTTATTCCTATTCTCATTTTCTTGACCCAAAAACTCTTAATGTTTTAGGATATCAAAGCGACAAATACTATCAGAGAGAATATTACTTAAATAATATCTTTTCTTTGAGAATTAACGATAAACTTTCAAGTTCTTTTACCAATGATTTTATCTATAATAATCTAAATACTTCTTCCTCTTTCTATTCAAAAGCAGATAGAACTTCTTCAATTTCAGCCTTAAGCTTATTGTATGACAATTCTAAGCTAATAATCAATACAAATGTTCTGAATTATGTTGTTTCGGATTATTCAAATAGAGATATTAAGAGAAAAATACAAAACTATTTCAGCCCATATTTTTCAGTAGGTTACACTTGGAATAATCTATTTTCGTTAAGTGCATTCTTTAAGGATTCTTTTAGAATGCCTTCATTTAATGATTTGTATTTTAACAGGGTTAGTCCTTCCATTCTAAAGCCAGAACAAACACAGCAATGGAACATTCATTCAGCCTTCACACTCAATTTTGGGTCTTATAAAACAAGTTTATTAACAATTTCTTTGGATTGCTATTATAATAATGTAAAGAATAAGATTGTTGCCGTTCCTCAAAGAAATTTGTTTGTTTGGTCTATTATTAATTTTGGAGAAGTAAATATTAAAGGTTTGGACCTGCAAACTTCTCTTAGGTTCTACCTTCCTTTATCTATGGACTTGAATTTAAGAACAACATATTCTTTTCAAAGAGCTATAGATGTTTCAAACCCAATTTCTAATTCCTACAAACAACAAATTCCCTACACTCCACTACACTCAGGAACTTTGTTTCTAAACATCACTCATCCTTTTATGGATTTTTCCTACACCATAAATTTTGTGGGGAAACGATATGCCTTAGCTGAAAACATTGATCGTAATATGCTAAAAGCATATATGGACCATTCAATAACTTTTTCTAAGGATTTCAACTTTAATAAAACTAAGATAAATATAGGCCTATCTTGTCTTAATTTATTGGCAGAGCAGTATGAGGTAGTTCGCAACTATCCAATGCCTCAAAGACAATTTCGTATAAATTTAAAAATGTATTTAAAATGAAAAAAACAAAATGGATTATAGCTCTCCTACTTTTAGGATTGAGCTTTGGATTTACTTCTTGTGAACCAGAAAATGATAAAGACCCTATTTCTAATAAAAATCTTCCAAATGGTATTATTGTTTTATGTGAAGGAAATGATGGAATGAATAATTCTTCTCTTATTCATTATAACCCTATAACTAATGACTCAATAGATATTTTTACTTCCATAAATGGTCAGGCTTTGGGTGATTTAGGAAATGATATGGAGTTGCTTAATGATAAATTATTTATTTCGGTGAAGGGTTCCGCTTGTGTAAATGTTCTAAATAGTTATTCAGGAAAGCTTATAAAGAGAATTCCTGTGGTTGATGAGCAAGGAACAAACAGGAAACCCTCTCGTTTGTGTCAAACTCAAACAATGATTTATTTATGCACTGTTGATGGTTATGTTTTTGAAATTGATCCTCAAAGCCTTTCTCTTAGAAGAAAAGTTAGGGTAGGGAGAAATCCTGAAGACATATGCTATTCTGACGGAAAACTATATGTTACTAATTCTGGAGGATTAGATTGGAATACTCAAATTGGATACGATAGAACTGTTTCTGTTGTTGATGTTCAAACAATGACTGAAATAAAAAAAATTGATGTTGGTTTAAACCCTGCCTTCATTAAGCCACTTGGAAATAATCTTGTTGGATTAATTGTTAGAGGCAACTATAGTGATGTTCCTAATGCATTTGTTACAATTAACACCACAACCGATATGGTTAATTCATCAGAAAACATTGCAATGAGTAATTTTGATGTTATTGGTGATGAGATTCTTTATGTTAACTATGATTATATTGCAATGGAATCAAGTATTAAAATCTATAATTATCTTACTAAAATGTCAAGAG
>Ga0172378_10002814_pt1 | contig 16326 bp, 15 predicted proteins | sample GrowelOW332metaG_FD_119755 | JGI IMG/M metagenome (GOLD analysis project Ga0172378, IMG submission 119755) | Groundwater microbial communities from an aquifer near a municipal landfill in Southern Ontario, Canada - Pumphouse #3_1 metaG | ecosystem: Environmental > Aquatic > Deep subsurface >... | reverse complement strand
CAATCGTGGAACACAAAAAGCTAGCAGTTATAAAGAACAACTCAGCACCGCATAACTACGACAATACAGTTGATGTATTAAGGACAATAGCAGACACAATAGGATTAACATTTGGACCAGTCGGTGCGAATACACTGTACATAAACACAGGAGAAGAAACTGGAGCATATCATTCATCAATATCTAAAGATGGATTCTCAGTACTAACTAAAATGATATTAGCTGACCCAGTTGCATCTAGTATAAGAAGTATAATATTACAATCAATGACTAGAATATTGGAAACTGCTGGAGACGGTACATCAACAACAACTATACTAATATACAAATTATTTGAAAATATTGTTAGAGATGAAGTTATTATGAACCTACCTTCACAAGTTAGAGTTAACGTATTGACTAAAGCCGTAAACCATATTAAAACTTGGATAGAAGAAGCTAACAAAAATAATCCCGATATATGTATGGAAGAAATAATAGATGTTATAAGCACATCAGTTAATGGTGACCAAGAGTTAGAAAAACCTATGACGTCTGCCGTAAAAGAATTAGTAGATATGGGAGTTCCATTTGAAGACTTAAATATATTATCTAGTACAGATAGCAAAGGGGTTCCAGCATCTTATGAGATTATCAATGGTTATAATATACCTAATGGTATTCACGGACTACGTTCTTTTGATGGTAGAATTATAGAAGATGCTTCTGTGATTATAATTAATGAAGTTATGGACGGTCCACAAGTTATAGGTGGATTATGTAAACTTATCGGAGATGCTAGTGCATTAGGTAAGAATCTTCTAATCGTTACATATGGTATAAAAATGAGACAAACATTTGATAGTGCATTAGTACAAGCTTATGGTGAAGCTACTAGAGCATCAGGTGGAAAGGTACCGTCAGTACTTATTCTAGAATACCCTAAAGACGCATCTATTTTATCTAAAGAATTACACGATGACTTTGAAGCATTAGTTGGACAGGCTTCAACTTATGAACTTGAGAAGACTACTTGTGAAGCTTTCGGTGAAGTATATACTGGCGAAGATATGCCAATGACTGAGTTCATAATCAATCAATTAATGGATAATAACTTACCTACAGCTAAACTTAAGCTAAGTAAATCATCAGTTGTATTATCTGATATCAAAACACCAAATGAAGATAATGTATATCTTGATACTACTTATAGAGAATTAGCAGAGATTATAGAAACAGAAACTGGAGAGAGAAAGAGAGATGCTTTATTAAGACGTGCTAAATTAAATGGTAAACATGCTAAGCTAACAATATCGGGAGAAAATGAATGGGATATTAGTAGAAAGGTAGATGCTGTCGATGATGCAATTGGTGCAATTAAGATTGCAGTTAAGACTAAAACAGTTGGAGGAATGTCTTTATTTATTCCTAAGGTTATTCATAGAGGCGATTTCACAGATTTACCTGTACCAATAAGCAGAGCTATTAAACATATAGCAGAATCATATATGTATATCACTAGTGTACTATGTAGAAACCTTATGGATAATGATACATTTGAAAACGTGGTGTGCAATTTTGATAGACTTACATCTGAAGATGTGTATCTTAAATATTCATTTGATCTAAAAGAGTTATTATCTGATTTCGAGAATAATAATTCTATAGAAAAATATACTACCGAGCATATACTAAATAGTGTCGGAGCTGAAACAAAGATACTAGAAGCTTCCACAAAAGCAGTCGGAACACTTCTATCTATTAATCAAATATTGTTACCTGATGTATACGAAGCAAGTGCATACAGAAGTACAAAATAAATAAATAACGTGATGTCTACAATGGACATCACGCCTTATTTCAAACATTATAATAAAGGAGGTGTATTAAGAATGGTTTATTATGATGAGAATATAAAGGCAAAACTTAAAGATTTAGCTAAGAAATACTATATGGCTACAGACCATGCACATATGGAAGATCACATCAATGCAGTTATTGAACGTGCTATCGATATGACTAATTGGTTATTAGAAATGACAGAGTTTGGAGTGAACGATGATGTTATACCAGAAGTAAATGAAGGAGATATTGACTTAGATGTATTAATCGCTATAACTACATTACATGATATAGGCGGAGCTATAGACAGAGAACATCATAACACAGTATCAGCTAATATATTTATGAAAGACCCCGAGTTTGATATTTTTAATTTTACTAAAGATCAAAAGTTAAAGATAATGTATGGTATAATTCAACACTCATCACATTTCGCAGGTGAGTATAACTCATTAGAAGCAGAAATCATGGCGTCCGCTGATAGGGATAAGCCTGACGTGTATGACATTCTATATCGAAGTGTAGAATACTCGAAGAAGCATAACAGTGATGACCCTGTGTCTTCTACAGTAGAATACAACTGTAATAGATATTCATCAGTGGAGTCAAAAGATTATCATGTTCCTATGTGGCATTATAGATATTGGGAGTCTACACTTGGGTATGATGTATTTAAAGGTATTCATAAGTTCTTTAAAAATGAGAAAGCTGTAACTAAAACCTGTCAGATGATTAATGATGGTGATGATAAAGATACAGTTAAGAAGTATATAACGTCAGTCATGTCGGATAATGAAATAACAAATAAGCAATATGCAGAATCTATAAATAAGTTATATGAAGGAGGACGTGTCCTATGAATAAAATAAGATGTAATAATTATATTTACCCAATATCAAAGAAGATTGATTCTAGAGGTTACCCTGGTAAACAGATATCATTCTCTATAGACTCCAAGATGATTCAACAGTTTACGAATAAGATTGATGATACCACATACTTTACAGGTAATGAATACATTGGTCTTAAGAAAGGGGATTATAAAGGTTTGTCTGCTATCATACTACAAGACAAAAAAGATAAAACGGTCAACATAGTGGTAGGTATAGTACAACTATCACCATCAGTTAATCCTGATGAACGTTCAGCTGACAGTATGTATGTTATGGTAGCTATAGATAATAAACACAAGTATCACGCAATAATGAAAGACGTACATAGAAGTATATTTGCAAACATACCAACAATAAATGCAATATATGCAGATATAGATAAAAGTAATCTAACATCTGTGTCGGCACATAAAGGTTTCGAATTGGTTAAAAAAGAAGGTAGAAGAATAATAGTAAAAAGAAGCAGAGAACCAAAATAAGATTATATATTATATGAATAGGTGATAGATAGTACAATCGCCTATTTAATTTAATATAATAACTAAAAATAAGGAGACGTAATGATATGAAGAAGAAGACAAACACAACAGAGCACACAGGTATAACTAAAAGAGATGTAGTAGATATAATGTCACAAGACTACGTTGATTACGCACTATCTGTAATAATAGATAGGTCATTGCCTGATATTAGAGACGGACTTAAACCAGTTCATAGAAGAATACTATGGACAATTAGAAACACAAACGAATATACAAAATGCGCAAGAATTGTCGGGTCGGTTATAGGTAGACTATCACCACATGGTGATGGTTCTGTTTACGATGCTTTAGTTAGATTAGCACAACCGTTTAAGATGTTGTATCCATTAGTAGATGGACATGGTAACTTTGGCTCTGTCGACGGTGACTCTGCGGCAGCTATGAGATATACAGAATGTAAAGCTGATTCTAAAATGTCAGAACTATTCTTTACATATAATGTACTAGGTATGGATTTCAAACCGAATTACGACGATAAAGAAACTGAACCAGTATTTTTACCAGCAGCGTTTCCTACAGTATTATTAAATAGTACAGTAGGTATGGCTGTTGGATATGCTTGTGATATACCATCACACAATATCAATGAAATATTAAATACATACAAAGCGTTTGTAGAAGGTAAATTAACATCCAAGAATATCAGAAAATATCTTAAAGGTCCAGACTTTCCTACTAAATGTATTATACGTGATGTTGGTGAGGGACTAGACAGAGCATACAGTACTGGTTCAGGTTCGTATCTGTGTGAAAGCGTATGGGAAGTTGAACCTGGAACTTACGGTAGACAAACACTAGTCATCAAATCTGTATTACCACAAAAGTCAAAAGAAGATGAGATTAAAAAGATAGCAAGACTTTATAGAAATGATAAAAGCAATATGAGAAATATAATGACAAAGATATCAGATGAGTCTGATATGAACGATATTCGTATAGTTATTACACTACGTAAAGGTGTTAGTGCAAAAGCCGCAATAGAGCAATTTAAGAATGATGGTATATTCTTTGCTAGATACAGATATACATCCAATATCATAGTTAACAATACACCCATGAAACTATCTATCATGGATATAATGTCTGAATTCCATAAGCATCATACTACCACTATAGGAAAGGACTTAGGTTGTAAAATAGAAAAGTTATCAAAGGACTTACATCTATATGAAGGATTGGAAATAATATTAAGGGATTTGAAAAGAGCCGTGAATATAATTGTAACTGCTGAATCTAATGAAGAACTAAGACTTAAAATGTTAAAGATATTTCCGAAATTAGATAAAGCGCAACTAGACTACGTACTCGATATGAAGATGCGTTCGTTGATGGGTAAGAAGACAATAATAAAAGGTCTAATTAGTTCAACTAAAGGCGAGTTAGCTGAGCTTAAGCGTATAATGAAACATAAGGACGAACTTATACTACAACAAATAGAATCTCAAAAGAGTAAATTTAAATCATCTAAGAGAATATGTAAAATAATTAGGGGGTAGAGAGAATGAGAGATAATATAGTAATAAGAAAAAGCCGTAGTGTTACTACGGTCGATTTTAGTAGATGGTCAAAGACTACAGCAACATCTATTTATAATATAAGTAATAATTCAGGAAGATACATAAAGGTTAATATTAAGCACAATATAATACTAGATAGTGGACTAGGTTTTCTTATAGAACAAATGTTAATACCAATGGCTATTCACAACGCAGAAGAAACATTACAGACTTGTGCTGATAGAGGTCTTACTATTATACCGTATAGTAGAAATGGTGTACTGGGTGTTGAAATAGTATTACGTCTTAGAAAAAATAGTGACATATCTGAGGCAGCATATTTAATTACATACATAGCAGATAAGTTTATAAACGTGCGTACATTCTATGCTAGGAATATGTTAATACTTAAAGATGTTCTTCGTGACATAGATGACAAATCTTATGCGGTTAAATACAGAAGACACGATATGGTAAATAGATATATATCTAGATATTTCACCAGTGGCGTTAAGAGTAACTATAAGTTCAAATATCAATATTCTGAAGATGAGTTATTAGACATATTAAACGTTGTAGATGATATATGTTCGAATAATAATTTAGATAATGTAACTGTAGAACATCATGCAGATATACATGATGTACATTCCAACGAAATAAAAGTTACAGATACTATATTAGACAGACTATCTGTCTTATATGATACAGAAGTTAACAAACGTCCAAAGGTAGAACTATTAGAGTCATACCCAAATAGAAGTGTCGAGATATCTAAACCTATATTTAGATACAATGCCTGTGTGCTAGAATATAATAGAACTGTAACATCAGACTTATCGAGATACTTCAAATGCAAATATGAACTTATGTATCATATGGTAGAATTTATATTATTACATAATGCATTTACAAAGAGCCCAATCGACTGCGTATTATCTAAATATAATCACAACAAATGTACCGTAGATAATTATGTGCTACCAGCAATACATAACGCTGACACTACAATTAGAAAGTCTATAGTTATATTCGATACAACTCTAATACGTAGAGATAAGTATAATTATATTAGAGAGAGCATAATTAATGCATGTAAAATACGTTTAAAGAATATGAACAATATAACATTCGCAGAGCATAAAAGAAATATTAATAGAGACATAGAATCACTATATGATGTGAAAACTGGACCAGTTAATGATTACTCTAGATATAGAGACGTATACATGATTATTGATTGTGATATACTTTCAGATATAGAATTGTCAGACTTCAAGAAAGTTGCATATGAAGTTATAGAGAATCTATCTATATCATTTATAACACAACAAGGGAGAGAGTGAGTTACACTCTCTCTTTTTTTATATCAATAACATATTAATAGAGGAGGTGCTATAATGTTTCTAGATTATGTTAAATTGGACAAAGGTAAGTATAACGCTACTTCAGATTTCGAATTTCATATACCTAAGAAAGGTGTATCCAACATAGAATCCGAACCGAATGTAATGTTGTTTGGAAAAGTGTATACTAGCGATGGCAAATGTTTTGATGTTACACAATGTACATCTAGTCTATCTGAGCCATCTACCTACAAAGAGTTAAAGGATAGATATGTACTAATTTATAAGGATGGTGATCTTTTCTGTAACGAACAAATGGTAAGGTCTATATCTAATATAGAATTACTATTTAAACTTTTGATAGGTGGTCAAATACTATCTGATTTCGAATACCAATCAATATTCGACTCATTTTTAAATGCTATGGATAACAATGTTAAATTGTCTGTACCGAGGAACTTTTTTGAATATATTATTTCTATATTCGTCAGACAGAAAGACGATATATCTAAACAATTTAGATTCGCATCATCTAATGATATAGATTTAAAATCGATATCTCTAGTTAACGCTTTAATGACAGCATCAACGTTCTCTAGTATGACAAGTAGAGACCCACTAACAATGCTTATAACTACAGTTGGTAAAGACGGAACGGAAGAATCCGCATTAGAAAAAACATTTAGAAAATAAGGGAAGAGTCATCGCGACTCTTTCCTTATTCTGTTATATTATTGTAATATGAAAAACTCAGCGTCCATTGCTGAAAATAGAAGCTCTCGCATTTCTGTGAATTCTAATATATCACCATCTGTGAAATCTGTTAGTGTGTGTATGAATACATCGTAGAAGTTTGTTCCGTCCGGGAAGTCTATATTTATCCCATCGATTAAACAACGCTCCATGAAATATGTTTCCACTACGTCTTCCATAGTGAAATCCTCAAATATTAATGTACACATTTCATCTATCAAGACATCTTTGTTGATATCATCACTACCAATAAGTTCATTAACTTTATCAATACATTTATTATTAGATGTAATCTCATGCAATATAGACTTAGCGATAAAATCATTACGGTTCGATATAAACAAATCGAGTGTATCTAAGAAGTCTGTATAATCTAAGTTATCAAGTTGTAATCCACTCAATTCAGCAAACAATGTTCTCAATTGTATCACACCATCTTTAGTATAAGATAGCATAGACGATACGTCTACATCACCCACATACTCATCATAAGTTTCTTCATTAGCTAAATTCTTTAATGTATCTATATCTAAGTTTATATCAGTCGTCGCAGTCTTCACGCTACGTAGACTATATTCAGTATTACTAAATAATTCTTCTAGTTCTTGTTTAGTCATTGCTCTACCTCCGTTTATTTCATTGTTTTCATCAATTTAACAGATTAATAGTTTATAATAACAATAATGAAGGAGGAATAATATGAACAGATTATATTTTAAAGACGTGCCGTTTCCACACGTACAGTTCGAACTAATTGATAGTTCAGAAACATCAATAGTGACTTCTACATCTGACAATCAATGTACATTCTTGATGCCTATATTCTCAACTATGGGTCCAGACGATAGAACATTGTTAATTACATCATTATCACAATTAACTGCACTATATGGAACACCAACATATAAAAAATATGGGTTGACTCTTAAATCTGCTGTGAGAGCATTAACTTACGGTGGTAAGGTATTAGTAAGAAGATTGACTGACCCATCTGCATATAACGCCAACGCTGTATTAAATGTGCACGTAACTGCGGCAGATGAAGCTAAGAAAGTTTACTTCTACCCAAAAGATAACAAATTTCTAGCAGAGGCTCCTGTTGGTAAGGTTAAGGATACAGATTACTTTGAGATACCTTTACCTACAACTCCAGGATTATCATACTCAGCAACATCATCAGAAGAAATCAAATCAGAAACTGATGCTAAATTGATAACTATCAGTGAGGGTGCATCAGCATACACAGTACCACTATATGTATTAATGAGAACTGGTGCAGGTACAAATGGTAACAAAACAGAATGTACTATAAGTACAATCAAAACTGTATCTAGTAACTATGATAATATATTTAGTATGACTTTAGATTACGGTTCAACAGCAGAAAACTATAAAGTTAATGCAGTAATCGATTCTAGATATGATACAACTCCATTGAATATAGAAGCTGTTCTTAACAACTCATCTATTCAAACTAACGTTGTAAGTTCTGAAAGTAATCAAGATATCTTAGAAACAAAAATTATTGAGTTATTAGTAGCTTACGCTACTGACGTTGAAGCTAGTGTAAGTCTTGTATCTAACGAAAGTGCTAAAGCTAAATTAACAGATTTAAAAGATGCCATTATAGCTATGAAGGAAATGGTTGAAGATGGTGACATCGAAGCTACGTCTTTATTAACTATATTTGGAGAAAACACTAGATTCCCATTAATGAACGCTATCTCAGGAGATGCTATCGAAACTATCAAATTCGCACATGGTACTAATGGTGAATTATTACAAGGTGCATTTGACTGGAATAAAACAGCCACTGTAGATGGTTCTGAAGTTAAAATATATCAAAGCTTAATGACAGAGTTCTTTACAGGAGTTACAGACCCTGCTGTTTATGATATTAACTTAACACCAGCTGACGTTATAGTTGATGCTGAATATCCAGTTGAACTTAAGAAAGTTGTGTCTACATTTGTCTCTGCACCAAACAGAAACGACATTGAGTTCGTTATGGGTAGTACTAATGTAGCATCTACAATAGAATTAAAATCACTAGACGAAGGATTAAAAGTAGATAACTATGGAGTTCTTAAAATGTTAGGTTATGCTGATACATATGATAACAGCGAACTTAAAACATTAACACTTCCAACTACATACTTTATCATAAAGAACATTTGTGAATTCTTCACAGATGGTTGGTGCGATCCTCCTCTTTCTGGAAGATTTGTTGAAGGTCCAATATCTAACACTTTACTACCAGTTTTCAATGCTTCTAACTTAGAAGAAGAAAAAACATATGCGGTTAATAATGGTTGGAACTATTTATCATATACTAAGTATGGTTACCAAATAGATGGACAAAAGACTGCATCTACAGATGCAACTATTGTATCTATACTACAAGAATTCCATAACCAAGCTATCGTTTCTAGAATCATTAAGAAACTTTACGATGCTTGTGCTAGAAATAAACACTTTATTCAAAAAGCAGCAAATGTTACTAGTTTCGTAGCTGTAGTAAATAAAGAGTTAGAAGAATTCTTACCTAAAGTAGGTTCATTATCTTACTCAGCATACTATGCTGATGAGTTTGAAGAAGCTGAAGGATTACTAACTGATTACATTAATATCAGTATGTATGGTACAAACAAATCACATAAGATAATATTAAATGTTGCAAGACATTCATTATCAGAATAATAAAATATAATGCAAGGGAGGTATAATCATGGCAGCAAAATCAGGATTTTTTGAAAATAATATGATGACAGCTACAGCTGATGGCGATGCAACACAAGCTAATGTAACTAGTCAAACTAAAGATACAGATTTAGGATATTTAAAACCATTTGAATTATCAAGAAGACAATTAAGCTTATTAGCTCCATATATTTCTGGTAGAGCGATATTCGTTCCAACACAAATGCCAAAACATATGGTCTATGCATTCTCTGCAATGACAAGTCAATTCGCACAATTGATATTGACTACAGCTACTAGATACGAATTAGCTGTAGACAAATCAGCAGAGATGGGTACAGTAGAGGCTGGTAATGAAGGACAAGCTATGGACTATGTAAGTAAAACTACAGGTGTTCCTAGAGAGTGTTCTATAACATTCCCAGCAGAAAAATATGATGGATTCTTGACAGCATTCCAAAGTGCTTGGATGGAAGGAAATCAATCATCAGTTGATGGTGTTTCTGGAATGTATGGTATGCAAGGATTGGCAGCACCGAGTAACATGTGTATGGAAGGACTTTATATAGTATTCGATCCTAGTGAAAGAGTAGTTATAAGAGCAATCTACTGTACAAACATGTTACCTAAAATCTCACCTGAAAGTATTTATAATGCTACAAAAGGTGAGTATGCACATCAAGAAGTAACTTTACAATATTCATGTATGGGTATAACTGGAGATAGTAGTGTACTTAAAGTAGCTCAAGCTTACTTAGATGACTTGAACGCTAAAAGAGACCACGTTACTAGACTTGAAGGTACTGTATATGGAGAATTCGAAGTTCCTCAAAGTGGAGAAAACGTATTATCAGTATAAGCATAAAACTAATATGGGTGTCGTAATGACACCCATATTCTTATGACATAAATACATTTGAGGCATAGCACAATTTAAAGCTTTCTTTAGTTAAAGATATAGCTGTATAGACTGAGTCTTTATTAAGGACAGAATCATTAACTACAAATAATAGTTTATTATATCTTTTAGTTACAGCGTACAATGGTAACACATAAGAGAAGTATAATCTATTTCCTTGATAACTAATTGGTAAGTCTGTTTCTACTAAGTTACGATTTAAGTCGTCTATAAAACCTAATGATACTGGTAGTCTAACTACATATCTTTTATCGTGACGTATATATTCGAACTCATATACTGGCGGTTTCATAACATCAGCTTCATATATAAGCGACAATACAGTTAGTTCAGAGAACCTATGAATATGTAGTCTATGTCTATAACCGCTTTCGTCGAGATAAGTAGTATCTATATCCCAATAAGCAATCATCTTGTCACGAGGCTCTGGAGCAAATCCACGAGCTAATAATTTACGTATATTCACTGTGTAATCTGACACATCATCGTAATTAACTAATATAACTTTATCATAATCTAACATTTCATCAGAAGGTGGTACTACATGTACAATACTACATTCATCTGCCGAAGTCATATCAGGGTCGTTAATATAATTAAAACTATATTTTTTTATCTTATTTAATAGCGTACTTATAGCTAACTTAGTATCGGTACGTCTATTGTATGTCTTTATATGACAATCCGGTAAACTATGCTTCTTATAGAATTCTCCATCTGAGTAATCTACTATAAGAGAGTCGTATAAGTATATCACATTACAATCAGGTCTTGTACTTTGTATGATAATATTATACAAGTCTTTGTCAGGGTAGCCATCAAGTACAACGAACAACACATCGCAGAAAGGAATGTCTTGAATTAGAGTATATGCTATACTATCGAATTCATTGTTTATCTTAAAGAAATCATAGAAGACATTATCAATCTTTAACACATCTTTACTGTATTCATCGTCTGTTCCTATATATAAATATTCAACACGCTTTCCTTGTAAATTCTTTTCAATATATTCATCTAGTAGCTTACGTAAGTTCATAGACTGTGATATATTTATCGAGTATATTCTTTTATCTAATTCTAAATTCAAATTAATACTATCCATTTTATTACCTCCAATTCTTTATTACTATACTGTTTCGATTATTTTGTCGTATATTTCAAAACATATTAATAGGATTGTAATGATGATTATAAGGAGGAGAGATATGAATTTACCTGTTGGAGGAGTTAGTTGTTATGCTGTAATTGGGGGAAAGATAACAGACCCCACATTTACCGTACGTGTTCCGGTACTAGGTATAGATGCTGACATAACTAATGAGGGAGTTACAGCGGGCTATACTATTGTAGCTAAGAATTGTACAGATTATAGAGTATCGCATCATGGTAAAATACACATGGGTGCTACAGACTATGAAGTTACAGCTTCTGTTATCAAGGCTGCAGGTCCAGTACCAACACACGGACATATTGGAAAGGAACCGTTCGATGGTACGGACGTTACTTATTCTGAACTAAATGATATTGATGTTTCTGTAGGAGATTTAATGATAGGATTATTCTTAGATGGAGATAGTAATAATTTAGCGATAATACACATACCACATAAAGTACCTATTGGGGGTGAAGTAAATTTTGATTAACCAAAGTGAAAACATATATAACTTAGAAGACTACGCTACAGCATTTGCTGACAGTTGGGATATTAATACGATGAAACTAAATAGATTATCAGATATGACATTGTCAGAACTATTTGACCAATACGCTTCGTATAATACTATAGAGCTTAGTGATGCAGAATGTAGGATATATAAGCTTAACCCGAAGAAGTTATCGTATAAGATATACGATACCACAGAGATATGGTTCTTAATATTATTAGCCAATAATATAAAGAGTGTCACTGAGTTTGACTTAGAGAATAATACGATACTAGTCCCAACTAATAAGATGATAAACAAGTTACTTAAATTAGTACCATACAAATCCTCTTAATATATTAAAAATATATATTATATAGTTAGAGTAATAAATAATTATATGATAAGGGGGAATGTAGTGAAGATTAATTTTGAAAAGGATTCAATTAATACCGTATTGACACTGGTGAAGGTATTCAATTCGCTAAGCGGTAGTGATATAGCATCATGTGCGAAACTACTGTTGTCTGAGCAGTTGGATATTTCTAATGACATCGATACTGAGACTATATGTAGATTAAGTAAAGCTATCAATGTTATTGCACAAGAATTACCGTTTGATGGTCTATGCGACCTATTATGTCAAACATCAGGGAAGTTACGTATCAATACAGAAACTAAGGAATACATCGAAAGTATGTCGAAACTTAAAGGTAGGTTTCGTATAACGTTTGACGATAACGTGCTTAAAATGGAATTGAAATAGGAGGAAGAAGTACATATGGAACGAGCGGCGTTTAAGAGAATCTCGGATAGATTTAAGATAACAGGTTCTCTACAACAGATTAAGTGTATGTGTGATAAGTATGACATAAAGGATATTGTTCAATGGGAAGAAGATACTGGAGTTGTATATCAAATAATAAAAGAAAATACAGATATGTTCAAATCATTAGATGACAAACACAAAGATATATTCTTAGAACATCTATTAGAAGAATACACTAAGAATGTAGCTATAACTGATAAGGTTATAGAGATAATAAAGATGCTAGCAACAGAACCAGCTAAGAAACGATTATTTAATATAGACGATTTACAATTGGTAATGATAAAGCATATGAATGCACAAGGATTTGAGGTTGTACCATATACAATAACATTGAACGATTTGCAAAACTGTGTTATCGCTATATATCAAGCATATACTGATGATACTCTAGATAGTATATATTCGATGATAAGAATTTTATTAAATCAATATAATTATAAATGCTTCATAACATCTCTAGATGTATTAGATGAAAGAGAATCACCAACGCTATATAAAGACATACTAAAGATTGCAGAGTTCGTTATACACACTCTGAGAGATATTGTAATCGATACAGATGTGAATACTGTGAATGATTTAGATGAAGATGAAGAAAACATGTTAGATTGTATATACAATGTATACGATGAAGTTCCAACAAATGATGATTTAGTTAGATATGCTTATGAGTATTTTCCCTATGATATTATCGATTTACCGAGAGAAGAAGCTATAATGTTTATGACAGCATTATATGACTTAACTATAGTCGGAGTGACATCTGACGATATGTATAAGTTGGCTCATAGAATACTAAATAGATTTAATAAATATGTTAATAAACAATATCGTGCGGTAGAAAGTGCAAAAGAATCACCAGCAATAATAGTCAACAATATGAAAGAGATAGCTGAGATAGAATATAGAATACCTAATCTAATGTATCTCACTGGTGGTGAATTTGAAATAGCAAAACCACTAGTATCATACAGTTTCGAAACAGAATATAAGTTCTGTAAAAAACTAATTTACGTACAACAGTCTTATAGTAATTGGTACGAAGGTAAATTGCTACAAGGTGAAGTCGATACCAATGACATTTTAGAAGTTCTAGATATAGACATGATAAACTTTAACAAACTGATTATATCTGATGAAGATTAATCACAACACGTGTATACACAATATTACATAATTGTATATTATAAATATATATTATATAGTTAGAGTAATAAATAAAATAAAAACCAGGAGGAAAGAAATGAACAACAAAATTATTGGAAACGCGGGTACAAGTATCAATACTAAGATGGGGGCAAGAGTTGTAAGCACAGTGGTAGACGTTACATTAAAAGATATCGCAACATATATGACAACTTATGCAAAGGTTCAATGTCCATTCACTATAGAATTAAAGGAAGCCGACCCAGCTGGATTATATGCATCAAATGAAGATGTACCAGATATCAAACACCTTGTGGCTGCAGTTACAGGTTATGCAAAAGACAACACATACATCGCTTGTATACCAGTTATGAGAGTAGAAAAAGCATTCGTTGAAGATACTACATCAGACCCAGTATTAATTGCGGCAGGAGTAAAGGATAAAACTTTAAACATCAGTAAATGTAAAAATGAATTCACTACACCTTTTGCAGAAGAAAGAAGTAATGACGAAGTTGACGTTATGTTAAAATCTACAGTATTATTAACTAAAGTAGCAATTGATAATATTGGTGGTGTAATTCCATTCACACAAGTATTAAATGGTAAATATAGTGTAGCTATTCAATTTAATAAAGTTGACGGATTCACAGTTATATTCAATAATACTAAATACACAAAAACTGCATAAAATAATAGTAGTGTCGTAATTGGCACTACTAATTTTTTTATTATAAATATAAGGGGGAAGTATTATATGTATATTGCATTAGGTGTACCTGAGTATACAAGTATAGTAAAGAGTTACTGTGCTCAAGGTAATACTACACTGTATAATAAATATAGACTTAAGGTACTAGATTATATAGACGACTTCTTAAGCAGTATAGACAGAGAGAATATTTCTTTAATAATAGATAGAACTGCGGTAAGGAATTATGATTTCTGCGTTCCTGTGTGTAATCACATATTTGAATATGGTATACATTGTATAAACATTGTATCAGATGAAAGAACATTTGTTCGTATAACAAATATACATAATCATATCAAAGATGCAGATATTATACTAAGAGATGCTATTAGAATAAGAAGTGAGGAAGATAGTAAGCACCTCGGTGAAATACTATATAAACATATATTCAAACTAAACACAATTCCATTTGCACTATTGTGCATGGAGATAGAGTATATACTGAACAGATTACCTATATATAAGTACGATGGTATCATTGTATTTGATACAGGTGTATATGATGATATTGTAAGAGAAGAAATACATATTCCTGAAAGAATGAATAATACAGAAAGCATGATTTATTATACACTTTATAATTACATAACAGAGGAGTTAAAATATGATAATAGTTAATTATGAAAAGAGACTGAATGATGATAGCTTATCAGACGATGATTTATTGATAAGACTAAATAGAGATATGGTTAGACACCATATAACAGACGATTACTATAAAGAAAACGCTAGTGCAATCATGATGAATTCCATTAGTGAGACAGTAGACTATGACGCTAGTTATGGTGTAACATCATTCGTTCCGGAGAAAACATCACCTGAAGAAGTCCTTGTACACTACGCCAGAGATACTAGTTATCTTAAAGTATACAGGGCTAATTCTATAAGTGGCACTATAGAGATAGATTTATTGATTGCTGAGTTCGAATTAGTTGAGTCTTTATTTAAAGCTTTTGATATATCTATAGATGATATACTATTAACTAAACGTGATATAGGAAGTGTCTATAAGGATATCAAGTATGCTGACTTAAAACTAGTATTCACAAAAGTTCCAGATAGTCAAAGTTTTTACAGTAGACCATATACACACACTATGAAAACTGCCATGTTTAGAAATGTTAGAGGTGAGTATACAATAAATTGTGTAGATGCTGTAGATGAACTACTTATTTCAGACACCAATATAAATGAGTTCATATCGTGCGCTAATATAAAGACTTACGATGAATTATGCGAGTTTATACGTTACCTTTATTTCACAACTCTTGCAGGGGACTCTGAGCGTATCCTAGAGCCATTGTTTATACACATGACTAATGTTATATCACATACATATATGGACGAAGATATGTGGTTAAATTTTAGTACAGTACTTGATGATTCATTATTAGATAACGTAAAATCAACATGGGATAGAGATGGATATCCTAATGGGTTTATTGGTTATATGGAAGCTATTGGTGTAAATAATATTG
>Ga0172378_10002813_pt1 | contig 16330 bp, 15 predicted proteins | sample GrowelOW332metaG_FD_119755 | JGI IMG/M metagenome (GOLD analysis project Ga0172378, IMG submission 119755) | Groundwater microbial communities from an aquifer near a municipal landfill in Southern Ontario, Canada - Pumphouse #3_1 metaG | ecosystem: Environmental > Aquatic > Deep subsurface >... | reverse complement strand
TTTCCATGCCAAAGTACGAAAGTATAATCTGGATGATATAAAAGAAGAATACAAAATACTCGAACAGGATGCCTCCAATATGGATATAGATAAAACAATAAAAATGATGAAACATATTGTACCGGAGTACATATCACAGAACTCTAAATTTGAGAAATTCGATAAAGCCTAAAACCTTCTAAAGTTCTCTCCTTTACTTCTTTGGCGCAAGCCTCCAGACTTGTGCCTCTTAATTAAAATTAAACTCCCCTATACATAAAACCTGTGCCCAAAAGCACAGGTTTTTATTTTTCCCCAAACATTTTATTATAAGTTTTCCCTTTGAGTAATAATTTTATTCATTATCTTTGCCCTTCGAATACAAAAAACCGCCACTCATCCCCCATGGGACAGAGAGGGCGAAGCCATGAAAAGTCTTTGGTTCGTCTTTGGCGCAAGTGTCTTCACTTGTGCCATTTCTTAATTTATCTTTGGCACAAGCCTTTCTTAATTTCTTTGGCGCAAGTCTCCAGCCTTGTGCCATCTTAAAATATAATTAACATTTAAGTTTTGCTAGAATCCCTAATAACCTCCCAAACCCGCATCCGCCTCCTGCTGAAGTTCTTCCTAAACAGCAGCCAGACAGCCTACCTCCGTGGACTGTCCACAGAGTTTAACGAGTCCACCAACGCCATCCGTCTGGAACTAAACCGCTTCGAAAAAGCCGGATTAATAAGCTCCACCCACGAAGGCAACAAAAAGCTCTTTAAGGCAAACCTCAGGTATCCGCTATTTAAGGATATCCATAATATTCTATTGAAACACACCGGCATTGACAAAATCATAAACGATGTAGTAAAGAAACTGGGAAACGTACAACGGGCATGGTTAACCGGCGATTTTGCCGAAGGAAAAGACAGCCAGACAATTGAAATAGTTTTAACAGGTGAACACATAGATACCTATTACCTGCAAAGCCTTAAGGATAAAGCTGAGAAAATAATCAAGAAAACTATTATAACAAAGATTATTTCACCGGCAGAAGAAAAGGAATATCTTAAAACTGAAACGCCTTCGCTGATGATTTGGGAAGATTAATAAAATACAATTAACTAAAATGTACAATCAATCAGGGAATATAACTTTACAAAAAAGACAAACAATAAATTTATTCTTACAGAACATTAACTTTATTTATAAGAAAAGCTAATTTATAATTTATTGGAGTACAAGACAAACATTTACAATCCCAACAATGAAAAACTCTTAATGCAAGGAAATAACAATAAACGTATAGCGAAGAATACCCTAATGCTATACTCAAGACAGATACTAATTCTATTGATTAGTCTGTATACAGTGCGAGTAATCTTAAACGTGCTTGGGGTTGAAGATTATGGGATTTATAGTGTAGTAGGAGGAATAGTATCACTTTTTTCATTTCTTAGTGGAACAATGGCTTCAGCAACACAGCGTTTCTTTTCATTTGCACTGGGGCAAAATAATTCTAAAACATTAAAAAAAACTTTTTCTGTCAACCTAATTATTTATGCAGGGATTGCAATATTAGCTTTTTTATTACTAGAAACGGTTGGAACATGGTATGTTACTAATAAATTAAAAGTACCTCCTGAAAGATTTGAGGTAGTATTATTTATATTTCACTTTTCCGTACTCACTTTTATTACGATAATTTTTGCATCACCTTTTAAAGCAATTATTATTGCACATGAAGACATGCAAATTTATGCATATGTATCAATTATAGAAGCAGCTTTAAAATTAATTATTGTATTTCTGCTTATATATTTACCTTGGGATAAACTAGAAATATACGGTTTTTTACTTTTTTTAGTAGCTTTGATTAATACTTTAATATATGTTATAATTTGCATAAAAAATTATTCAGAATGTCAATTTCGCAAATTTTATTGGGATAAATTTTTACTGAATAAAATTATAGGCTTTACAGGTTGGACATTATTTGGTCAAATAACTACGGTATTTAGGAATCAAGCAGTTACCATTCTTTTGAATCAAGCTTTCAATCCGATAATTGTTGCAGCTAGAGCAATCGCTACAAATGTTGCAAACCAAATAAATTTGTTTTCCAGTAATTTCAATGTTGGTCTTTATCCTCCTATCATTAAATCGTATGCTTCAGGAAATAAAGAAAATATGTTTTATCTTATTTTTAATGGTTCTAAAATTACTTTTTTCCTATTGTGGTTATTTGCCTTGCCTATGTTTCTTGAAATGGACACGATATTAAATCTATGGTTAAAAAATCCACCACAAGAAGCAATATTATTTACTCGTTTAGCTTTAGTTGAAGTTTTAATAAATTCAATTAGTTTACCAATAGTTACAGCCGCCCGAGCTCCAGGAAAAATGAAAATTTATGAAACTACTCTTGGAAGTATAAATATCTCAATTTTCATAGTTTCATGGATTATAATAAGTATGGGAAAAGCAGCATACTCTGTTTTTGTTGTTGCAATATTAGCAAATTTAGCAATGTTTATTGTTAGGTTATTCATTGTAAAGAATCTAATAGGGCTCTCTATTAAACTTTTTTTTATTCAAGTAGTAATGCCTGTTGCTGGTGTCATTATACTCTCAGCTATTCCTTCTTTTGTAATAAAATATTATTTGCCAAATGGGCTACTTTTTTCATGTATAAAAATCCTATTCTATGTAGCATTCGCTTCAGTAACTATGTGTTTTATAGGTTTAAATAAAAGATCACGAATTAAAATTAAAGAAATTATTTTGAATAAAATATCATTGAAATGAAAAGAATAATGCATAAAATAAAACAAATATTTCAAAGGACACCTTTAGTAATTAAATCCATAAAAGAAATTTACAAATATGGAGGATACTCAACCCTTAAAATAACAAAAGTTAATTACGGTAAAATTTTAAAAGGGAAAAATATATTAATTACAGGTGGCAGTACTGGCATTGGACTGAGCATTGCAAAAAAATGTTTACAGGAAGGTGCAACAGTTGTTATCACAGGCAGAACTGAAAAAAAAATGGAACAAGCTATCGAAGAAATTAAAAATCCAAGATTAAAAACACTTATATGGGATGTAAGTCAAATAGATCAATTAGAAGAAAATATAAAAAAAACTAAATTGTTATTAGGAGGAGATATTGATGTTTTAGTTAATAATGCCGGCATTGTAAATGGTGTCACTTTCCCTAATGTAACTGAAAAAATATGGGATAAAATATATACAACAAATTCAAAAGGCATGTTTTTCTTAACTCAATCGTTATGCAACCAATGGATAAAAGGAGGAATGGATAAATTAAAAAAGGTTATAAATATTTCTTCGCAAGGAGCTTTTGTTGGGGCTACTTATCCATACAGAATGACAAAATGGGATATTGCAGGACTAACTCAAGGGCTTGGGATTAAATTAGCACCTTGTGGTATTATAGTAAATGGAATAGCCCCTGGCCTTACCGCAACGAAAGCTGTACCTAGCCTTTTAAATCAAAAAGAAAATGTTTATTGCACTCAGAATCCCCTAAAAAGATTTGCCTTACCAGATGAAATAGCGGAATTAGCTACTTTTTTAATAAGTGATGCTGCTAATTTTATTGTTGGACAAACCATAGTTTGCGATGGTGGATATTCTTTAAAATAAATATATTTAAAAAAGAATTAAAAGAAAAAACACATTATGGAAAAATATTATACAGATGAAAAAAATGTTCAGATTGTAATTGCATTACTCAAAGAGCATGGCATTCGTAAAGTAATTGCTTCACCAGGTAGTACAAATCTAACATTTGTAAGAAGCATACAAATTGATCCTTATTTTGAAGTATATTCATCAGCAGATGAACGCTCTGCTGCATATATGGCTTGTGGTTTAGCTGAAGAAACTGGTAAGCCAGTTGTTATAAGTTGTACGGGAGCTACAGCTTCACGTAATTATTTACCAGGTTTAACAGAAGCATACTACCGTAAACTTCCTGTGCTGGCCATTACATCGACACGTGATATTTCAAAATATGGGCATCATGAAGACCAGGTTATAGATAGAAGTATTATTCAAAAAGATGTAGCAAAACTAAGTGTAACATTACCAACCATAAAAAACAATAATGATGTTTGGGAATGCGAAATTAAAGCAAATTGTGCTATTCTTGAACTAAAAAGACAAGGGGGCGGACCAGTTCATATCAATCTTACAACTACGTATAATCGTAGCTATACTACATGTAAGTTGCCTCAAGTAAATGTTATTAATCGAATAACAGATACTGATGCTTTTCCTTCTTTTCCTCAAGGTAAAACAGGGATATTTGTTGGTTCACATAAAATTTTCACAAAAGAACAAACCCTTGCTATTGATAATTTTTGTGCTACAAATAATGCTATTGTAATATGCGATCATACAAGTGGTTACATAGGAAAATATAAAATACTATTTCCTTTACTTTGTTCTCAGCAAAATTTAGATAAAAGTATCTTTATGCCCGATTTATTAATACATATTGGAGAAATCTCAGGTTTTTATAGCTCATTTACAGGAAAAGCTAAACAAGTATGGAGAGTTAGCGAAGATGGTGAAATACGAGATACTTTTCATTGTTTGCGTTATGTTTTTGAAATGACAGAAAATAAATTTTTTGAGTATTATACTAAAAGGGACATAAAGGGAACATCAAATAATTATTTTAAACTATGGTCAAACAAAATCGATGAACTAACAAAAAAGATACCGGAATTACCATTTTCTAATGTTTGGATTGCACAACAATTATCAAAAATTTTGCCAAAAAACTCTGTTATACACTTTGGCATTCTTAATAGTTTGAGTTCCTGGAACTATTTTAAACTATCAGATTCCGTTATTTCCAACTCAAATGTAGGTGGTTTTGGAATTGATGGTTGTTTGTCTTCATTGGTAGGAGCATCTCTTACTAATATAAATAAACTTTATTTTGGGGTTATTGGAGATTTGGCATTTTTCTATGATATGAATGTAATTGGTAATCGCCATGTTGGAAAGAACCTACGTATACTTTTGATTAATAACGGAAAAGGAATGGAATTTAAAATTAAAAATAATCCAGGTATGGAGTTTGGTGAGGAAACAGACGAATATATAGCAGCCGCACGTCACTATGGAAACAAATCACCCAAATTGGTAAGACATTACGTTACTGATCTTGGTTTTGAATATCTAAGTGCATCAAATAAAGAAGAATTTGAACAAATTTACAAAAAATTTATTACGCCCGAAATTACTGGGAAATCAAAATTGTTTGAAGTGTTTACGAATGATGAGGATGAAAAAATGGCTCCTATATTAATGTCCCAAATTGAAACAAGTTTTAAGGGAAATACTAAACAGTTGGCAAAAAAAATTCTTGGGAAAGAAGGTATAAAAATCATTAAAAAAATCATTAAATAATTTCTATTCTTTTTTTTAAACTTCGGTTAATAATTAAATATAAATAATTATAAAAATGAAAAATATCTTAATAATAAATCAACCATTAAATAACCGCGGTGACGAAGCAGCACATAGAAGTTTTATTTTAACCTTAGCTAAAGATCATCCTGATGCTAATTTCGAAGTTTTATTTTCAAATGCTAATGATGATAGTATTAATCAATTTAAAGTTGATTGTCAGAATGTTAAATATACCAATTTCAAAAATTATAGTAAAGGCAGTTATCGTATTAAAAAATGGGCTTTACGCTTAAATATGCTTAGGCTTTCTTTATTTTATCCTTCACACTATTCTTTTAGTCGAAAAATAAAAAAATCAGATTTTGTAATATGTGCTCCAGGGGGGATTTGTATGGGACCTTTTCAAGATTGGCAACATATCTATTGGTTAACTATTGCTAAATTATATAGAAAGAAAACAGCCTATTATTCACGTTCTTTTGGACCATTTAAAGAAACAAATAAATGGGATAGAGTCTTCAAACGAGTAAGCATTAATCTTTTAAATTATTTCCAATTTATTTCTATTCGTGATTCTAAATCACAAATATTAGGAGATAAACTTAAAATTAAATATGTACCTTCTATTGATTCCGCATTTTTAACTACTCCGCAAACTAATATACCTACAAAAATTAAGAAACAAATTGGGGATGATAAATTTGCTGTTTTTGTTCCTAATGAACTCACATGGCACCCTACCTTTAAAAAAACAAATCCTGAATATCTAGAAAACTTTTATTTGAAGATAATTAATTCAATAGCAGAAACATGTAATATAAAAACTATTGTAATGCTTCCTCAGTTATTCAATTCTCCAATTAACGATCAAAGATATTTTGAAAAATTAAAAAAGAAAACAAAACAAAAAATAGTTGTGGTTGAAGACAAGTACAGTTCCAATATTCAACAAAGTATAATTTCAAAATCAGAAATTGTAATTGGAGGTAGATATCATTCAATTGTATTTGCAATTAATAATAAAAAGCCTTTTGTTGCATTATCGTATGAACATAAAGTTGAAGGACTATTGTATCTAATTAAACTTGAAAAACATATGTATAACATTGAAAATTTAGCTCAAAACGAAAAGGACTTAAATAATGAGATAAAAATAATAAATCAATTATTACAAGATGCAAAAGAGTCCCCAAAAGCTAAATATGAAGCTAAAAAAATAGCAAAAAACTGTATGTCCATTTTTAACAAAGATTTTTTAAAACTATAGAAATGACTGAAATATCAATTATTATTGTTAATTATAATACTACTGATGAAATATCTAATTGTATTCGATCACTTTTAAAGTATTGTAAAAAAGAATCTTTTGAAATAATAATTGTCGATAACAATTCAATAGATAGAAGTTATAATAAGTTTAAGCATTTGGATGATAGAATCCAAATAATAAATAATACTAATAATATTGGTTTTGGAAGGGCAAATAATATTGGAGCTAAACACGCTAAAGGGGAATTTCTGTTTTTTTTAAATCCTGATACTATTTTTATTGAGGATTCATTGTCGAAACTAATAAAATTTTACAAAGATAATGAGAACAAATTATCACTGGGGATTATTGGCACTCAATTAGTTTCTAAAAACATGAAAATCAATAATTCAGGAGGTGATTTTCCTAAATGTTTTAAAGAAATAGAAATACATTGTAAAAGATTATTGAAAAAACATAAAGAAATAAACTATCAAAAGAAATATAATGATTCAGAAAACTTTATAAAAATTGATTATGTTTCTGGTGCAGATATGTTCATAAAAAAAAATAAATTTTGGGAAGTAAAAGGTTTCAATAAGAATTTTTTTATGTTTTTTGAAGAAACAGATTTACAATATCGTTTAAATAAAAAATTTGGTTATAAATCATATATAATTAGATCAACAAAAATAATTCATCTTGAGGATGGTTCCACTAAAAAAATACAAAAATGTAGTCACTGGAAACGAATGATTTTTAAAGACAGCAAAGTAAAATATTTGAAGTATAATGATTCTATAGCTTTTCCAATATATTATTTATTTTTAATATTTTTTGGAATAGTTTCATTAGTTAATAGGAAATATACTATTAAAGAAAATATTGAATTTTATAAAATAGGATTATTTTAGACAATTATTTATGAATTGAAAATATCCAGTATTATTCCAGCATATAATGCTGAAAAATATATTACATGTATATCATCAGTACGAAGTTAGACCTACAAAACATTATTATTATTTATGATGGTTCAATTAATAATATTTACAATTTTATTAAAGAGCAATACCCTAATTTATAAACAAACGAATCAATTACCTTATGCCCACTCGTAATTATGGTATTAAAATTTCAAAAGGGAATTGGATAACTCTTTTAACTAAAAACCGCCCCATAATACTAATTTTTTCATTATTTATAACAACTCAAAAGACAAGAATAAAGTTATAGTCAAAAAAACTTAAATTAGTTTTTCGTAAAAAAAATATTAAAGTTATAATAGTTAGTAATATATGACTACCTAAAGAATAAATGAACAATTTATAAAGGAGAATATTATATATGCAATTAATAATAGCAGGCGACTTAGCACCAACACAATCTAATATAGATCTATTTAATAAAGCTGATACAAATTCTTTACTTGGTGAAGAATTGTCTTTATTATGGAATTCCAAAGATATGCGTATCTTTAATTTAGAGATTCCTTTAACAGATAAACAAAATCCTATAACAAAATATGGCCCGAATCTTATTGCTTCAACAAGTACTATTAATGGAATAAAGGCTCTTATGCCATCATTACTTACTTTGGCGAATAATCATATTTTAGATCAAGGGGTACAGGGTTTAAAATCCACAAAAGATATGCTGTATAAAAATAATATACCTTTTGTTGGAATAGGAAAAAATTTATCTGACGCAAATAAACCATATATAATCAAAAACAATAAATTGAAGATAGGTATTTATGCTTGTGCAGAAAATGAGTTTTCTATAGCATCTAAAAACGATTATGGTGCAAATCCATTTGATCCATTAGAAAGTCTTGACCATATACAAAAATTAAAATATCAATGTGATTATGTTATTGTTCTCTATCATGGAGGGAAAGAGCATTATCGTTATCCATCGCCATATCTTCAAAAAATTTCTAGGAAGATGTCTCAAAAAGGAGCAGATTTGGTTATATGTCAGCATAGTCATTGTATTGGATGTTTTGAGAATTATAAAGATTCAACAATAATTTATGGACAAGGTAATTTTATATTTGATCATTCAAACAGCGAATATTGGCAAACAAGTTTGTTAATAAATATAGAAATAAAAAATAGGCTTAATATAAATTATATTCCCATTGTAAAGAAAGGGAATTGTGTACGTTTGGCAAAAAGTGAAGAATCAAGAAAGATATTAGAAAACTTCCATAGACGTTCAGATAAAATATTAAAAAAAGATTTTATCGAAAAAGAGTATGATAAATTTGCAAAACAAAATATTGAAAATTATTTAAGAAATTTTTCTGGATTTGGTAAATGGTTAAATAGAATAGACAGAAAATTATTTAATAATGCACTAATAAAAAGAAAGTATAATGATAAGCAATTGTTAGCAATACAAAATATAATTGAGTGTGAAGCTCACAGGGAATTAGTACTTTGTGGACTAAAACATAAAATATGATTTTGAAATTATCATAATTGTATAAAGATATTGTGTTTTAAATAAAACGTACATAGATAGATTAATAAATGAAATTCTCAGTCGTAATACCATTATATAATAAAGAAAAACATATAACTAGAGCTATTTTTTCAGTAATAAATCAAACGTATAAAGAGTTTGAAATAATTGTTATTGACGATGGTTCAACGGATAATAGTGTTGAAGAAGTAATTAAATTAAAAGATGCAAGAATTAGACTTATTAAGCAAAAGAATTGTGGTGTATCATCTGCACGTAATAAAGGAATCAATGAGTCTAAATATAAATTTATAGGTTTTTTAGATGCTGATGATTCATGGGAACCTACTTTTCTTGAAACAATAAAAAATCTAATTGAAAAATATCCTAGATCAAAAGCATATGCTACATCATACAATATCATGAAGGACGATATGAATGTAATTTCATCACCAGCCACTAAAATTATTAAACATAATTGGGAAGGAATTATTGATGATTACTTTAAATATTCTTTATATTTCCCAATGATTTCTGCGTCGTCTGTAGTAGTAATGAAAAGTGTTTTTAAAGAATTAGGGGGATTCCCCTTAAATATAAGAAGAGGGGAAGACTTGCATATGTGGTGTAGAATAGCATTGAATTTTGACATTGCTTATTCAAATCAGATACAAGCGACATATTTTTATAATTCTGAGAATAGAGCATGTAATAATAATGCTGTTTTAGAGGATACATTTGCAAATCAAGCTGAAGAAATGTTATTAGAAGAAAAAAAGAAAAGAAAAATTTCAACTAGTTTTGAAGAATATATGATAAAAGAAATAATTATCAAAGCTACATTACTTATCGATAATAACAAACGTAAAGAAGCTAGACAACTTTTATATAAATACAGATATACAAAATTGAATAAAAAAACTCTTATAACAACATATATATTAAGTTGGACTCCCAAAACAATAAAATCTTGGGTTTATAATTTAAAATTCAGATTAGATAATATTTGTACTAAATAGTAAAATAAAACAATTGCTATTTAAATTGTTATTGTACATTTTATATCTTAAAAAAAAAACAATTTTTAATAAATGTTGGTATTTTTTTATTATAAAGTGAATAGGTAAAAAAAACTTATACTGGCCCAACAAAAAAAGCTACCAGAACCGCATTGGATGATTTTGCTGCCAATTGGGAAAACAACTGGTAAGAATTTAACTATATTCTTTGAACCCTCTGAGAATAAGAAAAATAATTTATACTACTAAAATGATTGATAACTTAAATGGTAAAATTAGAAAGTATACTAAAAATAAACTTTCATTCCCTACTGACCAGGCTGTAATGAAATCCGTATATTTGGCAACAAGAGAAGCAACTAAAAAATGGACTGTGCCTATTCATAATTGGGGCATCATTTTGAATCAGTTTCTAGTGTTATTTGAAGACCGTTTAAAACTAAATTAATTTAGCATGGGTTTTCCTATTTACACACTTTGTGAAACAGTGTCGCCTATTCAAAATTGGGGCATCATTTTGAATCAATTTCTAGTGTTATTTGAAAACCGTTTACAACTAAATTAATTTAGCATGGGTTTCCCTATTTACACACTTTGTGAGACAGTATCTATTATTTGAATATGGATTAATCATTTGAGAATTCTGCTCGTACTTTTTTGAATAACATGAAATCAATAATTAAATTAACTTTCTTTTTGTTTATTGTGGGCTTATTTTTTAACAGACCCAATAATATATTTATATTTTATACCACTTCTATAACTTATATTATAACTTCTTTGCTTATTAATTTTAAGCATTTGTTAAGTACTAAACAGCCTTATTTGGTTAAACGTTTTTTAATATTTTTACTTTTTTCAGCTGCAAGTATCTTATGGTCTGTTGAACCATTGCTTTCTATAAGAATGGTTATACGATTATTTCTAATTTTAATACTATTATCTATAACATATTATAATAATAAAAAATATAAGCTGTTTAAAACATTAGTATACTCTTTAATAACAGGACTTTTTATAAATTTAATAGTTCTTATTTTATTTAAAGAAAACGCTATGGATCTTCCAGGGAGATTTAGTGGAACAATGACAAATGCAAACCTTTTAGCAATTATTATTATTTTTATAGTATTTTTCTACAGTCTTTATGAGCAAAAAGAAAAAAAACCATCTGCTATTTTATTTACTATCGTTATTGGAATTTCTTTAATTATTATATTGGCAACAGGTTCACGTAAAGGTTTATTATTAGGTTCTTTAATTACTTTTATAAGTATTCGTTCATTTGCCCGTAGACAAAAAAAATATTATTTGGCATTATTGATTTTTTTGCCTATTATTTCGTTATACATTATTCAGACAGGTTATTTTAATAATTTAATTGCGATTGAACGGTTAAAAGAATCAATAAGCTTTTTTAATACCGGAGTTGGAGATTCAAGTACAAAATTTAGATGGTCTTTTATTGAAATTGCTTATGATATTTTCAATAAAAATGTGGCAATTGGAGTAGGTATCGACGCATTCCAACATTACACAGCATTAGGTCTATATGCTCATAATAATTATTTGGAAATTCTTGCAGATTTAGGATTAGTTGGCTTTGTACTATACTATTCCATATATTTTCCTATTATAAAAGAATCCATAAAACAACGCAAAAACATAATATTTGTGGTTATGATATTTGTTGTTCTTATTATGGAAGTTGCATCTGTAAATTACTATACACGTATTTTTTGGATTTTCATGCTATTTTTTTACGAACAATTAACAATACAAAAAAAAACGATTTAATTTAATTTAATTAAGAATAAAAAAAATCTTAATAATTATTAATCAAAATTCTAATTTATCACAAATACCATTATGAAGGAAATACTTAAAGCTATATATAATCCATCTTTAATTTTACTATTTTTTCTAAGAAAATATTCATGGCTTTTTAAAAATGATATGGCTTATATTAAAATTGAATATTTTTTATCATTAAAAAAAATATTAAATCTAAAAAATCCTCAATCATTTAATGAAAAACTACAATGGTTAAAATTATATAACAAAAATCCTTTGTATACGAAATTAGTAGACAAGTATGAAGTAAGAAAACACATATCAGAAACTATAGGAAAAGAATACCTTATCCCTTTAATAGGAGTATGGGATAAATTTGAAGATATTGATTTCTCTAAATTACCTAATCAGTTTGTATTAAAATGTAATCATGATTCAGGTGGGCTAGTAATATGTGAAGATAAAAGTAAAATAGATATTGAAAAAACAAGAAAAAAAATTAATAATTCCTTGAAAAGAAACTATTATTATGGACATAGAGAATGGCCTTATAAAAATGTGAAACCAAAAATTGTATGTGAGAAGTATATGGTAGATGAATCAGGTACTGAGCTTAAAGACTATAAATTCATGTGTTTTAACGGAAAAGTAAAATGTTCTTTTGTTTGTTTAAATAGAAATTCTCCAGATGGTTTAAATGTGGATTTTTATGATATGGATTGGAATCTTATGCCTTTTGAAAGACATTATAAACAGAGTGGTAACGCAATACCTAAGCCATATAATTTTAAAAAAATGGTTGAATTTGCAGAAAAATTATCCAAAAATATTCCCTTTTTAAGAGTAGATTTTTATGAAACAGACGAGAAATTGTACTTTGGCGAATTAACTTTTTATCCTGGTTCAGGATATGAAGAATTTACCCCAGAATCATTTGATTATTTATTAGGTAGCTGGATAAAATTACCCCAAAAACAAGTAGAACAAATATAAAGGGAAATATCATAATTGATTCGATATAATAAATTTATAATCAATTCAACATTTACCTGTTTTATGAAATTATTTAATTAAATATATGAAAGTCTTATTTGTAACTAATGGATATCCAACTACCAAACATCCTGAATACTGCGTTTTTACTAAAGAACAAATTGAAAGTGTGCAAAAATATGGAAATTTTGATAGTGAATTATTTTTTATTAATGCTCGTGAGAAGGGGGTTCTGGAATATATTCGATGTATTCCATCATTAAAAAAAAAATTATCTAATTGTGATATTATTCATTGTTTTCATGGACTTACATTACTACTTGTTTTTGCATTAAGTCCAAAGAAAAAAATTATAATCTCTTTTCTGAATAGTATTGAAAATGAATTTGGGGAAAAGAAATTTCTGTCAAAAACATTAATTAGAATTACAAAATGGATTATAAAACATAATAATGTAAAAAAGATATTCAAAGATAAGATACCTATTAAATATACTGATAATTCATATTATTTACCTAATGGCGTCGACACAAACAAATTTTTTTCTATACCTAAAAATGATGCAAAAAAAGAATTGAATCTGGATATAAATAAAAGATATATACTCTTTGTTAGTTCAAAAGATAAATACCGTAAACAAAAAAGATATGACCGATTTACTGAGGTATTAAAACTTTTAAAATTTGATTTCCCCAATATTGAAGAATTGGTTTTAGTCAATGAGCCGCGTGATAGGATTATATATTATTTTAATTCCGCAGAATTACATCTGTTAACCTCAGATTTTGAAGGTTCTCCAAATTCCGTAAAAGAAGCTATGGCTTGCAATTTACCTGTTGTAGCAACTAATACAGGTAACGTGTCAGATATGTTGAATAAGGTAAATAATTGTTACGTTTCAAAAAAATTTGATATTGAAGAATTAACAAGTTATTGTAGAAAAATTTTGTCTGCACCAATTACTGATTTTAAAATAAATAAAACTATAGGAATAAAAGGTCTAGATATGAAATCAAAAGCTCTTGAATTAATTTCGATATATAATAAAGTATATTCATCATAATATTTATCTTTTTATTAGAATAGCAATAGTAAGTAAAGAGTACATAGAATAACATAAGTAAAATAAAAATTTACATTTTAACAAATAATGAAAATAGGAATTATAGGGACACGTGGCATACCAAATCAATATGGAGGATTTGAACAGTTTGCAGATATTCTTTCACAAGGTTTAACAAAAAAAGGTAATGATATTACTGTGTACTGCTCTGCCAATCATTCTTATACAAAGGATGAATACAAAGGAGTACATCTTATTCATAAATATGATCCTGAAAATAAGATAGGAACTATAGGACAATTTATATATGATTTAGGATGCATTTTAGATGCACGAAAAAAAAAATTTGATATTATTTATCTGCTTGGTTATGGCAGTAGCTCTATATGGCAAAGAATATTGTATAAAAAGAAAGCTATTGTTATTACCAATATGGATGGATTAGAATGGAAAAGAAGTAAATACTCTTATCCTGTTCAAAAGTTTTTCAAATATGCTGAAAAATTAGCCGTTAAATACAGCGATTATTTAGTTGCTGATTCTATAGGTATTCAGGAATATTTTTCGAAAAAATATTCAGTAAAATCAGAATATTATCCTTACGGAAGTTTTATTTTCACAAAACAGGATGATACCTGCCTGACAAAATATAATTTAAAAAAATATAATTATGACATGCTTATAGCAAGATTTGAGCCGGAAAATAATATTGATATGGTATTGGAAGCTTTTTCTAAGTCTTCCGTTAATAGAAAATTTATTCTAATTGGTGACTATAAACGCACTAAATTCGGTAATGAGCTATATGTAAAATATGAAAAAGATTCCAGAATCCATTTTATAGGGGGATTATATAATCAGGGAGATCTGGATAATCTAAGGTATTTTTCAAATTTATATTTCCACGGCCATTCTGTTGGAGGAACAAATCCTTCTTTATTGGAAGCTATGGGTTCTTCGGCTTTGATTTGTTATCACGATAATGTTTTTAATAAATATATTGTTGGAAATGACGGTTTACCATTTTCAAATAGTGAAACACTTAAAAATATAATTGAGACTACAGATAAATCTAAATATCAAAAATTTGTATCTAACAATCTTGATAAGATATCAAAAATATATAACTGGGATATTATAACAGATCAATATGAAAAATTCTTTTCCCGTATAATAAAAAAATGATATTAATAAATAAAGCCATTCCAAAATCTTAGTTTTAAATCTTCATGTTCTTCATCTTATCAAAAATATTAGCATTAACAGCAAGTCCGGTAACATACCTGATTGTGCTTGTTTGTATAGCAGCTCTGTGTAAAAGGCGGCGGATTAAACAGGGTTCTTATATTCTGGCTGTTTTTATTCTGTTGTTCTGCTCTAATAAATGGATTTACAATGAGGTTGTAAAAGCAGCGGCTATGCCTTATATTGGTAAGATTGATACGATAAAGACTTATAAATATGGAATTGTACTGGGCGGATTTTCGGGATACGATCCGGGATTACACCGTGTAGACTTTAACGAGAATGCAGATCGCCTAACGGAGGCAGTAAGACTTTATCACAAACAGACTATAAAAAAGATTGTTATTGCCGCTGACGGTTCTATAGCTGATATAAAGGGACAACAAAACGATCCCGAAGTGTTGCTGTTAATGATGGAGGAATGGGGAGTGAAACGTTCGGATATAATTCTGGAACGGAAAGCCCGTAATACTCGTCAGAATGCTGTATTCACAATTCGTTTAATAGGGGATAGTTTGCTCTGCAGCCCTTCTTTGCTAATTACTTCGGCTATTCATATGAAACGTTCACTTAGCTGCTTTGAGAAGGTAGGGATACATTCTGTTCCTTATGTTACCGATGTATCCATAAATCCACAGTACTTATGGACTGATATTTTCCCTGATTTTTCGTTATTTTCGAAATGGCAGGGAATTATTCATGAATGGATAGGATCTTTTGTTTACGGGCTGAGGGGATGGTAAAAAAATTAACACGGATTAAAGGAAAAAAATAATTACATTTTTTTCGATAGCTTATAATATAAAAAACATCAAAAACCTGAGAAGCAAACAAGAAGTTTGTTTCCCGGGTTTTTGTTTTTTTAGGTACTTGACCTTTTGCTTAAATTGCTTTATATTTGTTTGTAACCGGATATTTTCAGGAAATAATGGAATTTTACAATCTATTGTAAACCATACGTATACCGGATGATACTGACCCCTGCTACCGGATCATGCTGACCCCCTTTTTGATTTTAACTACGGCATAAAAATATTATAATTTTCTTAAACTGTTATTACTTTTTAACTCAAAT
>Ga0172378_10002812_pt1 | contig 16330 bp, 11 predicted proteins | sample GrowelOW332metaG_FD_119755 | JGI IMG/M metagenome (GOLD analysis project Ga0172378, IMG submission 119755) | Groundwater microbial communities from an aquifer near a municipal landfill in Southern Ontario, Canada - Pumphouse #3_1 metaG | ecosystem: Environmental > Aquatic > Deep subsurface >... | reverse complement strand
TTTGTCCTATGTACTTACCTACTGTTTCGGGAATAATTCTATAAAAACATCCCTCTCCCCATTCCATACCATCAGTATATGTTTTATTTACATATAATTCTCCATTTTCCAAGGACTAATAAAATCAGATGCAATATAATCTCCTTCTACCCATTCTTTATTATCTAATCTTTGCCCTCTAAATAAACTTTCTTCTTTCATATTTCTCTCCTTTCTCTTAAATCCCCTTAAATCTAACATTTTAAGCCAAATTACGTCTTTAAGAACGTTGGAATTTCAATGTTCACTTCATCGTAATAAAGTGTAATTTTATCTGTTATTTCATAATAATCTTATAACATCCACACACTAACTCTATTTGATACCTTGTATCATCAAAAGCATCATGTTTTGTTAAACTATCATTGTTGAATCTTTGTTTTAATTCTTTTTCGGTAATATTTTCTTTAATACCTGCTAATTCAACAATAGTCCTAACATCTCTATCATTCCTATAAAAAATAGGATAATCCAATCCGTATTTTCTCATTTGGTCTTGAATAATTCTATTATCAAATAAGATACCATTGCCCCATAAGAATTTCTTTTTAGAGTGACAATTTAATTCTTCAATCCACTCATTAAATAAAAACAATACTTCATCAAGTTGTTTTGTAGCTTGCGTAATTATATTTGTTAAAAGCTCTTTATTGGTTTCTAGCCACCATTTTAATGTAGACCCATCAATTATTAATCCATCTACTTTTGATACATCAATTAGGTTATTAAATGTATCTATGTATTCTCCTGTTTTAATATTAAATGCTATTGCAGATAATTGTATAATTGCCACATTATCTTTCACTCCTAATGTTTCTATATCTGTCATAATATCAATTCTTTCTTCCATATATTTCTCCTTTTCTTTATGTAAAATAAATATTGGTGTAAAACTTCTTCTGCCCTACACCAATATATTACTACCAATATTTAGTTATGTCAATAATTATTTTAAATATTTATATTTTATTTATTATTTAAAAAGTGACAAAGGAATGTTTGTTTATTAGGAATATTGGAATTACTAATAGCATATCTTAATGCTTTATTCTCTGCACATAATACACAATATTTCTTTGCTCTAGTAAGCATAGTATATACCATTTCATTTGTTAACAACTTATAGTGAGAATAATCCAATCCGCATATAACGTACTTCATTCCAGAGCCTTGCAACTTATGACAAGTAATACAATATCCAAGCCTTATGTATTGTAGATGTTTCTTTGGTATATAAACAATACCCTTATTATTAAAATCTACCGCAATAGTCTGTGTATAAAAATCAATATCCACAATCATTCCTAAGTCACCATTGAAAATAGGTACTTCTATACCTTGTTCATCAAGTATCTTGTAATTATTTTTCATGTTTAATACTTTATCACCAACATGAAGTTTAAATGGATATTTCTTATTGCCTACATCTAAATATCGTTTACCTTCAGGAATTACTAGTGGTTGAATAGCATTATTTAAGGTATAGGCACTTGCTTTCCCTCTTTCTTTCATTGGTACAATCGTCTGAATATCAAATACATTCTCTACGCTTTTATAAAGAGACTTAAAATGTTCAATAATCTTATCATGGGTTTCATTTTTATCTGTATAAATATCAAGCTCTAAATCCTGTAGTTCTCCTCTAATTTCTATACCTTCAAAATCTTTATCGGTTAATTGTTTATTGTGTCTTACCTTTTGACTCTCTGTAATAATAGCAGATTTTTTCGCTTGTCTATGTATTTTAGTTAATTCAACAACTTTAATATAACCACTATCCATTAAGTCTTTAATGATATTACCAATTCCTATAGTCTCAAGCTGTCCAATATCTCCTAACATAACTAACTTAACACCTGAATTGATGGCTTGAATTAATTTATAGAAAATTTCTTCTCCTACCATAGATAATTCATCTAAAATAATTATATCTTTAGGTAATGGATTATTTTTATTGTATAAAAACCCACCTTCAGGATTGTAACCAAGTAATCTATGTATTGTATAACCTTCTTCATTAGTAATTTCTGATAAATTACAACTTGCTCTACCACTCAAAGCCGTCTGTGCAAAATCATAATTGCCTTGAAATACTTCTAACATACCTGCTACAGTAGATGATTTTCCAGTTCCGGCATCGCCTACAATTAAAGTGATTTGATTTTCTAAAATCGCTCTAATTCCTTCTAATTGTTCATCTGTAAACTCCCAATTTTGTCTCTTTTCTTGTTCTTTAACTCTTTGCTCCCAATCACTAAAATTAAAATTATTATCTGCTTCATTAATTCTTTTTAATTCATTTGCAATATTCAATTCCAAATTATAATACTTTAATAATGCAATAATATCTCTATCCTCATTAGACCAAATATTCTTTTCTTCTATTAATTCTTGCAAGGCTAGAGTTAATGTATCTTGCGGTAATTCATACCCTATCGTTCCATCAATTGCATCCAACAAATCATCGGTATATACCCATGTATTGCCATTATTGGCTTCTTCCTTTAAATAATATTTAATGTAAGCTTTTACTCTTTGTATTGAGTATTCACCTAAACCACTTCCCATTGCCATTTCATCAGCTTTAGACCATCCTATACCATCAACTTCATCAATTAATATATAGGGATTTTTTTCAATTTTATCTATTACAATGTTGGGGCTACCATAAAAATCTGTTAGTTTAATAATAGTATTCTTTGACAATCCAAATTTATCTAACCTAATATATGCTTCAGAATAGTCTTTTCCTTCTTCGTACTTATCAAGAATTTTAATTGCGGTAGGAACTTGAATACCTTTAACCTTACACAATGCCTGAATATCTTTATTTTCTAAGATCTCTATTGGACTTTCAAAAGTTTTAAAAATTTCTACACATTGTTTCTCTGGTAATATTTTTTCTAAAAATTTAAATTGGTCTTCTTTGTTTGTAAGTTTAATATCTACACACATAAATATAATATCGTATTGTAATCCATAGGTATCATGATAAAATTCCTTACCAATTATAATATATATTTCATCTTCGTTAATTTCACACATTCTTCCTTTAAGATTAATACATCCCCATTTATTGATTTCAGGTTCTCCCTGTAAAACATCTAAGACTTTTACAGAAATAATTCCTGAATCTCCGCTTTGAATTTTTTTATCTTTTGGGAAGTATTGTTTATGTAATGAAACCTTACATTTAATTATTTTTTCTTCCTTTTCATTATTTATCATTAGAACTCCTTTATACCATTTGCACTCTATCAGTCTTTAAAACTAAATCACCATTATCCTGTACCTTTTCAATTAACGCTAAAGTATGCTGATATATACTATTTGAATATCTTTTTGGTTTAAATATATCGCCTCTTCTAAAACCTGTGATTAACAATAGATTTCCTCTTTTGAACCACCCATCTTCTAATACAGTTTTTTTCATTTTTCCTTTATCATCAACCCCATTGTCTTGAGAAATTGTTTTATCATAGAAAGAAAATTGTCCAGAATAAAATTTCAATACCACTACTCCAGTAGGTGTTAATATGGTAACAGAATGTTTATTCTTATCTCTATCTAATACTGTACCTACCATTCTATCTAACTTAAATTTTGGATATTGAAGATTTTTATATTTTGTAAATCCTATTACATCTGGGTCTTCTGATAACTTATTAAAATTAACAATTCCATATTTTTCTTTATTAATATCTGCTAATTCATGTTCATGATAATAATAACTCATTGATTCCATCTCCCATGTGCTAATAGTACCTTTCATTTCTTTTTGCTTTATTCCTTCAAAAATAATATGATTATATAATTTTATACACTCTTCTGTGCTTAACCATTGTAATAAATCATTAATTTTTGTAGTATATATTGATTCAAAAGAACCTTTCCTCTTAGTACCCATAGCTACTAAAATATTTCCATTTTCATCATACTTATAATCTCTGCCTTCTTGCATATCAATAGCAAAATTAGTTAAAAAGAAATTATTTATATATTCAATATCATTGTCATCTTGAATTTTATACCATGAAATACCTTTAGTTTCTGTATCTTGAATCTTATTCATATTTAATAAAAATTCTCTAAAATTATAATATTTTAATTCATCTTTTAATTCATTATTTAAAATACCCATCTCAGCTATTTTACCTATATCTTTAGAATTAAGTTTTAGTTTAGTGGGATTTAAAATATGTAAGTATTCTTCTAAAATTTCTTCTCTAGGTTTATTTTCTATACCATCAAAAGCCCCTGCTTTAATAAGCATGATTGTTTGACTTTCAGATACTAAAGATTTCATTTGTTTTTTACCAGTAGAACATATGTATTCTTTTTTTACTAACACAAGTCTTTCATGGAAATCTTTTAATGAACTATAAGGTCTATTTTCCATAATAATTTTAGATGTATCATTATTAATTTTCATAATACCTTTAAACCCAAATATAATTTCATTATCTTTCTCATTAGGAATAAAACCTTGTTCAGCTTTATTAATACTTGGTAAAGCAATTTTAATATCCTTTGATTGTAAATTGCCTATGGCTTTTGCTATAACACCATAATTCGTTGTTTTTTCTTTTATATCAAAATCATTATTATCCGATATTTCTCTTTCTATTGCTCCTGATTCAACCAGTAAAACAGCAGTATTCCAATAGATAGGTGGATAGTAATATACTAAATTTAATTGTTGTATTAATATTATCGTATACGCAATTGCGTGAAGGATGGAAAAACTATATCCTAATTGCATTGAAATTTGTTCATTCCATATGTATTCTAACAATATTTGTGGCACATTTAATTTCCGTCCCCATTCAAAAAACATATTTTTAGCTTTTTCAATTTCTTCAGGTAATTTCTTTGCAACACCTTTTCTTAATTTATTACTCTCTATTACACCAAATCCTGCAATACGTTTATCCATTGTTAAAGTCATCATACGTTCTTGGCTTGAACAAACTCCATTATCTTGTAATAGGTATTCTTCCATTATTTTAATATGTTCATCTTGTAAACCAAAATTCTTCATATCTTTATACCATTCATCAATGTTGTTTTTATATCTTACAAATTTTTCTAAAGGTTGTTCACCACTGTCTACCATTAACCTCATTACAGTGTTTCCATTGGTAGCATCTATTAAATTATGAGGTTGAATTAATTTTATAGCTTGTTCACCAACTGGAGAATCAAATTGAAAAGCACTCAATAATTGTCCACTACAAAGAATATCCCACATTTCAAGAGTTGTTTTATCTATTACATCAGGATGTAAGTACTTATTATATGTTTTTCTTAAACTTCCTTGCCATTCAATCTTTTTATATTTAACAAGCATTTCCAAAGTTAATTGAATCATAGATTGAGTTTTCGTATTAAGAAAGTCATACTTTAAATTTGATACGGCTTCAGAATCATGTAATTCATATGCTGAAATTAATTCTCCACTTGGAGTTCTCATTACTGAATTGTGCTCAGTAATTGCTCCATTAGTTATAATTACACCACAGTTATGAGCACATAGTCCATTAACAACGTAAGAGCTATCATCTAATACAGTTAAATTATACATACTTTTAGGTTCTAGTTTTTTCTCAATTTTAGATATCCTTGTCCATATATATCCATTCTCATAAAAACTTCGCTGTTTTATTTTTATATTTTTATTGAAAGTTACTTCATATTTTAACTTTGACTGAACTTCTCTATTTTCAATATATTCTGTCTTAGGAGGTAATATAACTATATGAGCATGTTGATGGTATGTTTTATTTATCAATTGCATTACACCTATTGCTAATTTTTTACTTATTGTTTTTATAACATACCTATCATTTTTTTCATTATAATAACCGTCAGCACTAATATATCCATCTAAAAATGATTCCATATAATCTCTAGGTAAATTGAAAACATCTTTATATATATATTTACCATAAGCATATCTTCCATAATTCTGTAAATAGTCATAAAAGTCTAAATTCTTTATATGTATTTTATAAATGGTACGAACTTTTTCTATACGATAGTTGAATCCAATATTTGATAGATGACCAATAATCTCATCTTTTTCTTTGTTATTAACTTTTGAACAACAAATAATTACTCTTTTTTCATCCCATGTATTAGATTTTTTTTGTCTAGTATGGCATTCTGTCCACCCATCTCCGATATATCTTCCCATAATCCACCAAAAATCCTTGTTATTAAAGGGCAGAGAATTGTCTATTGGTATTATAGATTCAGTATTAATAGGTATTCCTATATAATCTTTTCCTATTTTTAACTCTGACACTGGCTTCCATATTGGTTCGCTATAAAATCTATTACCTTTGATATCGGTTCTTTCTCTTATGTAGAAAGGATGATTCCCAGTTACTTCTAAAGCAAGCGATGCCTGAGTTTTTAATGTGTATATTGTATCTGTTGTTGTTTTACTTAAATTCACAACAGGCTTAAATCTATTATTATGAGTTAAAACTTCATCGTTAATTTTTACATCTATTATCCTTTTTAACCCTTCTGAAGTTGTAATTAATGTTTCCTTATCAAAACAAGCGTGTGAGGAACGTTTATTAATCAAACCTTCAATACCTAATATTACATTGAGTAAATTTTTATCTTCATATTCATCAACAATGTTTTTAAATTCAGTAATAACTTGTCTATTTTTCATTGGATTACCATAATAACAATCTGAAATGCTCCATACCTTACCTCTTTCAACTGGAATTAATGAACTTAGATATAAAGCAACGTCATTATTTATTTTTAGCCCACGACACGAAGTTTGCACCGCTGACTTAGAAGTTTCTGTTCCAAACGTTGCAACTCTAACAACATCTCCACCAATAGATTGATAATATTTTGTTATTTTATCCAATACAACGTCTTTTTTATGACTGCTAAAATCAATATCAATATCAAATATGTCTGGTCTCTCTGCACTCATAAATCTCCAATGAGGCATTTCTACGCCTTGTTCTAATGGATTTACTTGTGTGATGCCTAAGAAGTAATCAATTATATAACCATTAGCACTTCCTCTTCCTGCCCCTACAATTGATTCTGCTTCTTCCCAAATTATATCCACGTTCTTTTGCATTGTTATTAAATAAGCTCCCATAGGCTGATGTTTAGCCTTACTAGCTCCAATAATTTCTTTGCATTCAATGTCTACTCTATTTAAATATTCATCTATTTTTTCTGACTTAACTTGCCTTTCATCAATACCTCTAAAGATTTGATGAATTAAATATCTATGCTGTTCTTCATTAGAATGAAGCATTTCAGAAATGTGAGGATATGGTTTTAGTGAATAATTAATTGGATACCATTCATTTTCTTTTGGTAATTTAGTAAGTGGTATTTCTGATTCTCTAAAAAAATCATATCCTTCAATTTGATTTAAAATCTTATATGTATTTAAAATACCTTTTTCTATATCTTCGTCATCTAAATATAACATGTCTTTAAATATTTTTTCAGTAGTAAAGAAATGTGTAGTTGAATAAAAACTATCAACTTCTCTATTATTATTCTCATCATCCTCTGACGTTAAGAAAGCTTTATGTATTTCTCTATCTTCTTCTTTTAAATAATGAGCATCTGTAGTAATTATCCAATCAATGCCATATGCTTTTGCTATATTGACTGCCATTTTATTAAACTCTATTTGTTCTTCTTGTAATGAAGGTTGTAATTCTATATAAAAATTACCTTCACCAAAAACATCTAAAATCCAACTTAAAAAATTATGTATTTTATCTTTTACAATATCTTTTTCTTCTTCATTCTCTGCTCTTAGCAATTTCAAAACAAAATTAGGAAAAAGACCACCAAGACAACTGGTGCTTGCAATTAAGTTACCTTTATCAGTCCCAATAATATCTTCAATATCTGTATAAAATGTAGGTACTCTTTCAATACCTTTATAACTGAACATTCTTTTCCAAGCACATTCCGATAGTTTTCTAATTTGCTCATGTCCTAAATTATTTTTAGCTAGGAGTATGAAATGATAAAATTGTGTTTTTCCAAATTCTTTCATTTCATATTCTGTTTGTTCTTTATTAACTAAATAAATTTCATTGCCTAATATTGGCTTAAAATCTTTATCTATTTTATTATCGTTTTTTAATTCATCAACTGTTTTTAAGAATTTAACGTGATTTGAAATACATTCATGATTAGTAATAGCCATCCCTTTATTACCTAATTCATTCGTATACAACACCATATTTTTTATTTTATTAATTGAATCCAAAATTCTTATATTTGAGTCTTCGTCATGAACATGTAAATGAACAAAATTTTTATTTAATTGAGATATATATTCTTGTTTCATTTAAACTCCTTTTATGTAAATAATTTATATTTATTATAATTAAAATTATTATAGTATTAATTTATAATGCTATAAAATAACAAATAGTGTTACTTTAAATATTTTATATGTATCTGAAGTTTAACCCTTTACTCTAACTTTTTTATTGCAAGATTGACTGTATTTATAAGTATCCTCTGTATTGATAAAACATTTAACTAAGTGTGGACTTGTTGTAGCTATATCATTTATTCCTTGTAATACTTTTTTATGACTACAAACGTTGCAACATCCACCTCTAAGAATAGCAACTTCTGTAATAATACTTTAATTATTACATTGCTCACATAGATATTCATATGCTTTTACGTTATTTTTGCCTTTTCTAGTTTTGTTCAAAATAATTATAGTACTAAAATTATTTGTAATTTTATCGCCAATATCATATCTATATTTTCTAACACGTTTTCCCATAACTATATCCATTTCTTTTTATTTAAAATTTAAAATCTTTACAAGGGGAAGAATTGAAATCTACAATCTCAACTTGTGGATATTCATTATCATTCCAATGATTAATAGTAAATTTACCTATAACATCTATTTTAACTTTATTACTCTTTTGTTTAGATAAACCTTTTTTATTCTTCATAATCATCATATTATATGTATCTTCATTAGCGAACATTTTTACAAAACTAATTTTATTTTGTCCTATAGACTTATCAAATTTAATAAAATTTCTTTTTTCTCCAAGTAATTTTATATCTTCTATTTTTAAAGTAATATCTGTAACTGCAAATAATGGTTCATTCAGAGTATTCCCCCACATATTTTTCCATTGACCTACTTGTGTAACATGTCTTTCTTTTAATCTACCTACTGGAATTTCATAATCTACTAAATATGTATCTTCTATTATCATATCTGATAACATTTCATTAAGTTTTTTTATTGCTTTAGGAATATCATCTTCTAATATTTCGTAGCCACCTGCGTTATCATGCCCACCTACATCATAAAATAGGTTAGTTTTTACTAGTACATCAAAGAAAGAAATGATAGGAGATAATTTATAATTTCTAAAACTTCCTCCAAATACTGTTTTTCCTTCTTTATTTTTCTTTGACATTTTTCTTAATATAATTATTGGTCTTTTATAAATATTTGTAAGTTTATTTGCGACAAGTCCAGTAAAAATTTTTTCTATTTCTTCAGTTCCATCTACTATAATTACTTTATTATTATCTAAATGTTTTTTATTAATTTTTTCAATTAATAATTCCATCCCTTTTTTTACAAGTCTATCTTGTCTAGCTTTTATATTAGTAGTTCCTCTAACCATTGATTCTTGCAATGTTTGAATAATAGGTTCAGGTTTGGTGTCATTTTTATTTTTTCTTCTAGGTTGATATTCTTTATACCCTTCTTTGCCTAAAATTGCATTTATTAATTCATTTTTTTCTTCATCAGTGCCACATCTTGCCACAGCATTAAGTAAAGGAGATATTTTCCAACCTACAAAATCAATATTTACTTCATCAAATTCATTTTTTTGTTGCTTTTTAATAATCTCTTTTACAAAATCATTTTGAATATTTTTTAACCCTTTTAATACCAATTGTCTAGTTTCATAATTTCTTAAATCCATCGAATCTCCAATTATTCCAATAGCAACTAAATCTAAATATTTATCTGCGAAATCATATCTATATTTTTTATCATATTCTTTAATAAATTTATAAACAACTCCTGCCCCACTTAATGTATTATTTGGATATTGTTTATCTTGACAATTAATTAAAACTGCATAAGGATTGTCCGCTTTAAATTTATGATGGTCAAGTATTAATATATCCACATCATATTTTTCTTTTAATTCCTTACATTGTTTAATGTCTTCCGAACCTGCATCTGGAACAATAAGTAAATTAAAATCATACTGCATAACATTGTCAATTATAATTCCATGTTTTTTATCTTCATTCATGGAATGTGTAATTATTATATTGTTATTAATATCATGACAATAATTATCAATTTCTGTTGCTGATACTATTCCGTCATTGTCAACATCATCTATAATATGTATTTTACTATTATTCTCAATATGCCAATGAAGCATATTCAATCCTCGCTCCATGTTTTTCATTAACATTCCATCCAATATATTATCATCGCTTATATTTAAAAATTCTTGGGGATTACTTACCCCTCTATTTTTCAACAACATATGTAATAACTCATTTTCACTAATTAATTCATAATTTTTATTTATAGCTTTATATTTAATAAGGCATCATCCTCTCTTTCATTATTCATGTGCAATCATTTCTTTTAATTTTTGAACATCTTCTACCATGTGCCTGTCTTTATAAAGTTCCTCAAAAACATTCTTGCCCCTGTCCACTGGAGCATCCTTATATTCCAATCGATTATCCCAACAAGCAATAACTGATATATTGTAATAGCTCATTGACATATTAGCAATTTTTATAATGGTTTTTATATATCCTTCATATTCCTTCCATTCTTTACTACGATAATCAATATTGTCTTCGTCATTAAGATAATCTATTTGATATTGTTTATCGTAAGCCAATATGATTTCTTCAACTCCTAATAACTTTATTAAATTAAATTGGTATAATGTTAGATTCATACCACAAGTAGCAACTGTAATATTATTCTCATTTCCGTAATAAGAGTTATAAATCCAAACGGATTTCTCACTCTCAAATATAATGATACGTTTAAATTTTTTAATATTATTTTGATTTTGATATAATCCATATAGGTTAAAGCCCATAGGATATTTATAAGTTAATCCCTGTATAGTTATTGGCATATATTTCTTTTTTTTATCTAATTCTAATTGAAAAAAATTTCTACTTCTGATTCCAACTAAGTTACCATTTATATCATAATGTGGAATTATGCCTTTATTTTGTGATATGTAAAAAAGTATATTAAATTGATTAGTTGTCTCATCATTAACTCCTTCTTGATACCAAGATAAAGGCATAAAATTATCAAACACATTTAAAATATATGGATTGTATTTAGGTAATATAATTTGCGTATTATTATGTTTATGAATATACTTCTTTAAAAATAATAAATCCATATTTTCAATTTTATGTTTCTGTAGTCCTTTTAATTGTTTCTTATTTAATGAAATATTTTTAAAATCACATACATATTTAAATGCTCTAAAAAAATCACCATCACTGTTTACTGACATAATTACATCAAATATACTCATAGTTCCACAACATGAATAACATTGAAACAACTTTGATTTAGGATAATAATATAATTTATAATTATTTCCACCATGACAAATAGTTATAAATTGTAAATTCCCCTGACTATCTTGTTTATAATCAGAACCTAAATCTTGCATAATAGCTATAATATCTTCAGTTGTTAATAAATCAATTAATTGTTCTCTATCCAAGGTGGCACTTCTTCACTTTCTTTATTCATATTATGTAATTCAATATACACTGGTTTAATAGAAGGTATTAATTCATAATCTTTATTTGTGCAAAACATATCTACGGTGTACATATTTCCTAGACTTTGATAGCACCAAATTTTTACTTCCTCCATAATTCTACCAAATCTATTTTTATATATTGTGTAGCATGCATTAGGTTTTATTGTTTTATTTAGCCCCGAAGATTTTTTTATTAAAGGTTCTATGTAGTCCATTTCTTTCTTTGTAGGTGCAAATACTGTAATACCTACATCAGCTTTATTAGGTAATGACCTTGCACCTTTTACAGCCCTTTGGTCACGTGCTCCATCTATTCTTGCATTATCCGTAGTTTGCGTAAACCCAAAAATTGTAATATCATAATCTGTAGCCAACCCTTTTACAAATTCTGAGCAATTTAATAACACTTGGTCTTCTCTTGCTGACATTCCTTTAGTTAATTGAACATATTCAGCAACCATTGCCGTAGTTAATTCTAAATAATCTATTGCAAATGCATCTAAATTATATTTACTTTTATATCTATCAACTATATTTCGTAAAAAATTCAAATCATAATTTGATTCGTCTTCTAAATATAATTCAGTTTGTCCTATGTATTCTATGGCTTGATTGATACGTTTTTGTTCTTCATCTGTTAATAAATGGTCACGTATTTTATATTCCTCTACTCCGCTAACAAAAGCCCACATCATAGGTTCTAAATCTTCATATAAACGCATTTCTGTGCCTAAATATAAACCTACATTTTCTTGACCATTGGGATTAGGTTGGAAACTATTACTATTATAATTCCATAAATAAGGGCAACAAATTTTTAATAATCTTTGAATCGCACATCTTGTTTTTCCTTTTCCACTATCTCTAGTTTCAAGAAAAAAACTTCCTCTAGTTGCACCTCTTGTTAACGAATTGAGCAACAAACTTTCCAAACCAAATCCATAGGGAGGTGATTCTTGCATAGCATCTAATAATTCTTTAGCATTATCACCTGCTTTTCTTCTTTTGTTGGCATTTTTTATTGTAAATTTTTCTTTAATGTTGAATATTTTTTTATCAAAATATTGCTGTATTTCAACCAACGACATTTTTTCAAAGTTGTCTTGCTGATTTTCAATGATTAAATGATCAATTTCTTCATTGTCCAATATTTCTGATACGTCTACTCCTTCACACATATAATCACGCAATAATGATAATTTCCTGATTTTATTATAATAATATTCATAGTTATTTATATTTGCTGTGCCATATATATCAAACAACCATTCTTTATTACTTTCATTATCAAAAATTAAGTTATAACCTTGTAGATTATTGGTGCTTAAATAAGCTTCAATATCAGATATATTAATCTCTGTTAAATCTTGTAGACTTAAGTTATAAATACATAAAAACATTAATTGATGAATACCATTGGGAAAATCTTCTTTGTCTAAAGTCATCTTTTTATCTTTTAACAACAAAGGATTATGCATTAAACCACCTAAAACTTGGCAAGATGCTCTTTTATCGTAATACTTATCTAGTTTCTTTTTAACTATTTTCATCTATATCCTCCCAATCAATTAAAGGTAAAGGTGTTCTTTTTTCTTCTGTTCTTTTTCTATCTTTTGTTTTTACTATTTGTGTTCGTTCATTTACTTCTAATTCTTCAGCTAAATCTACTAAATCATAAACTTTATTATAGTGTTGTTTCGCCTTATCATAATAATAGGGAATAATACCTAACCCAGTATTTTCCAGTACTTGATTTTCTAATACACCGAAATAATATTTCAAAGTATAATACATACCTATATCAGTGTAATTATAACCATCATTACGATAATCCTTTAATTGCTTAAACATCAAACCCGTAAGAACTGGTATCTCATAAAGTTCACAAATATAATCAAACAACAAGTTATAATCACTTTTATTCACCTTTAACGATTGTTCATATTGCTTTAAACATTCAGGACAATAATTTTTTCCACTCCGTTTAACTATATTTTCCCTTTCAAATTTTTCTTTACATGAGCTACACTTTAAATGGGTCTGTTGTCGGCTAGACTTCGTTTCTGTTTCTTCTATTATAAACAATCACCCCTTTTAAAAGGGGATAGATATAATACCTATCCCCAGAATTAAGTTACAAATTAAAAACTTTCATTTAACTTATCTTCGAGGTCATCTCTTATACTTAATAAAGCTTCCATCTGTTTTTCAGTAGCTTCGCTAACTCTCTTGTCAACACCTAAATGCGTTTCCACAATGGATATATAATCATCAATTAATTTTAATTTGTCCATTCTTTCATAAAGTTCACTAATAGTCTTTATAACCTCATCTAACGTAATCTCTTCTTTTTGATAAATTTCTTGCTGTTCTTCAAAAGTAACATTCTCATATCCTTCCGTTTTATTTTGTTTTGTTATCCCATCCACGATAGCGTTTTCAAGATTTTCAGCAGAAAATTCTTCAATAAAAGTATTCATATATGTAAATCGTGTTCTAGCAAAATAATCTTCGGTTTCAGCTAAATAAGCAGAGGAAGGAATTACCTTACCATTATCATCAATTCCATTAGATTGTAAGTAACATACTATGTCTGCATTATCTCTAATTGGTTTAATATTTCTTTCGTCACCATCAATAATAAACTTATCTTTCTTTCTATCTAACTTTTCATGTCCTATAAATACAACCGCATATCCTAGACCAATAATATTATCAACCCAACTCCATACTAAATTATCGTATTCTTTCCAACATCCAAATCCACCATTAGCTTTTCCTATATCATCTACTTCATATTTAGAACACAAATAGTTCTGACAATAAGTACCAATTCTTTCAATGCCGTCTATCACAACTGTAATTTGTTCTCCAGTTTTTAATAGACTTATGAAATCTTTTCCTGCTAGTTTTTTACCATTTTTCTTTAAGTCATTCCAATTGGATGTTTTTAATGTGATTGCTCCATTAGTAGCATTTAATCCTTTTTCAACTGGCATAAAAATAGGATTTTTAAATCTTGAAGCCTGAAGTGTTTTACCTAAATTGTTGCCCCCATATAATACAATAACTTTACCTCTAAGGTCAGGTGATACTTTACTAACTTTTACATCTTGACCAAAGTTTTTATTTAATAATGCTTGTAATTCATTTGATATTGCCATAAATATGCTTTCTCCTTTTTTTAAATGTATAAGAGGATGTTTTATCCTCTTATACTCCTGCTTTATTTTTTAATATTCTTTAGAAATTTGGACGAGTTCTTTTTGGCTTATCTTCGGAGTTAGTACTATTCATACCCTTACCCTTGTTATTTTCTTTTGCCTTTTCGTTTTTAATTTCTTCGATTGTTTCATCTCTTGATAGTTTAGCTTTCTTAACTAATTCACCATCAAATTCTTTCTCTTCATCTTCAATGATATCTGCTCCTATAGCGACTAAATCATTAACATATTCAGTTTTTTCTTCTATTTTAGCCTTACCCATAGAGCCACCTTTTTTAACTTTAGTAACAATTTTCTGGTAATTAATATTACCCCAAAGATTTAGTGTTGAACCTGCTTCTACATTTAATAAATCAGATGCCAATTCAATATTTCCTCCATCTTCATCTTTATAATTTTCAGCTAAAATAGTCATTGGCATTACCTTGCCACCATAAATAGGAGTCCATCCCTTAACAATTGCTCTGCCTGTTAGCTCTTGTTCCTTTTCTTCTTCGGTTATAGAGGTTACATACATTTCAATATCAAATTCTGCTTTATAATCTTCCTCGTTAATTAGATTATCAACCTTAATAGTACCAAAACTTAAATCAACTTTAATTTTATTTATAACTTCCCCTGTTTCTTTTACCTTAAAGATATCTTCTGAAAAATGAGGACAAAAATCTTTATTCCCAAATACCTTAACCTTTGCAACATTCTCTCTATCTTCTTCTGATTTACAACCTGCTAAAGTTAAATGTTCTTCATTGATGAATCCTTCTAAAACTTCATAATTTTTCTTTATTTTTCCATCTTTATTTTTTTCTTCAACATACAAAGCAAGTTCAATTTCAGAATATTCACCAGTTTTTATTACCAATGAACCATTAATATAATTCTTTTCATTCCCCTTATCTTTAGTCTTACCCTTGTTTAATTTATGTTCTTTTACTAAACCTACTAAATCAATCTTGTTTAGTGCTTGTCTTAATTCTTGTTTTTCACTCATATTATGTAATTTCTCCTTATATTCTTTCTTAATTATTATTTAACTTTACTTTAACTAATTTTTATATTTTATTTATCATTAACATTTTAAACGGTGGCGATTTATTAAATTTTATCGGCACAATGCCAAAATATTTGCATTTCATCTTATATGTCCTTTCTTTTCTCCATAATTCACTATGAAAATATCATTTTAAGTGCTTTTTGTGATTTTAAAACGTTGGAATTTCAACGTTT
>Ga0172378_10002811_pt1 | contig 16337 bp, 14 predicted proteins | sample GrowelOW332metaG_FD_119755 | JGI IMG/M metagenome (GOLD analysis project Ga0172378, IMG submission 119755) | Groundwater microbial communities from an aquifer near a municipal landfill in Southern Ontario, Canada - Pumphouse #3_1 metaG | ecosystem: Environmental > Aquatic > Deep subsurface >... | reverse complement strand
TTGGATGAGATTGACCATATACTAAAAAAATATAGGAAGAGTGTATTACCGTTTGGTGGAGTTCAGGTACTTATGATAGGTGATTTGCAACAACTTCCCCCAGTGGTAAGGGATGATGAGTGGAATTTATTGAAGGAATATTATAAATCTCAATATTTTTTTGATAGTAAGGTATTAACTACATCGGATTATATATGTATAGAGTTAAAGAAAATATATAGACAAAAAGATGAAACTTTTATAAACTTATTGGCAAAAATAAGGAATAATGATATTGATTCATCAGTTTTAAATTTACTAAATTCAAAGTATAGGCCTAATTTTAATCCATCCCCTAGTGATGGTTATATAATATTGTCTACGCATAATTATAGAGCTAATAGGATTAATGAGAAGAAAATGGATGAATTAGATTCCAAATCCTATGTGTTTAATGCTAATGTGGATGGAGATTTTCCTGAATCTAACTATCCTCAAGATAAAGTGCTAGTATTAAAAAAAGGAGCTCAGGTTATGTTTACAAAGAATGATAATTCGGCAGAAAAAGAATTTGTTAACGGAACCTTGGGAATAATTACAGAAATTACAGAAAAGGAGATTTATGTGATTCCTTTTGAATCCGGAAGTGTAACCAATACCCAAAAGATTAAACCTATTCATGTGAAAAAAGGGGAATGGGAATACATTAGTTATGATATAAATAAGGATACAAAAGAAATTGTAAGTGAGATTAAAGGAGTATTTGTACAATATCCTTTAAAAGCTGCATGGGCCATTACTATACATAAGAGTCAGGGTCTTACCTTTGAAAGAACAATTATTGATGCTGGTTTATCATTTACTCACGGACAAGTTTATGTTGCTCTAAGTAGATGTAAATCTTTAGAAGGCTTAGTACTTAAATCTCAGATAGGTATGGACTCTATTAGAAATGATACTACAATTAAAAATTTTCATAACTCTTTAGTTAAATTAACTCCCAACATGATTGATTTATCTAGAGATAAAAAAGAATACTTTAAAAAATTACTAATTGAACTTTATGATTTTTCCATAATAAATAGAGATTTTAATTACTTTATAAATTTTACTAATAAGTATTTATCCAAATTGTATCCTTTGAAAATTAAAGAATGTAATGATAAAGTTGAAGTAATTCAAAATGAGATTTTTTATGTAGCTAATGCTTTTATTACTACTTTTGATAAACTTATTAAAGATGATTATGGGGAAAATAAATTTTTAAAAGAAAGAATATCAAAAGGTGCTATTTATTTTGCTTCAAAAATTGAAACCTTAGTAATGCCTATTTTAGCATCTATGTTTAATCTAGAAATTGATAATAAGACAGATAGTAAGTTCTATAAAAAAAATTATGAAAACGTATTTAATGGTTTTTATCTTAAGTTATATTTATATAGATATGCTCAAGGGGATTTTAATATTGTAGACTATTTAAAGAATAAAGCTAGTATAATAGTAGATTTAGATGATATAAGCTTTATAAAAAAATACTTTAAGAAGACAAATACATCTTCTAATGTACATTCTAAAGCTAATGATCTCACTGATATTCAAAATGAAGATCTATTTTTACTTTTGAAGAAATGGAGATATGAGAAGTGTAGTCATCTAAAAGTTCCAGCATATATTGTAGCACATCAAAAAGCACTTATTGGTTTAACAAATGAACTTCCCAAAACTAATAAAGATTTATTAAGTATATCTGGTATAGGAAAAACCTTTGTAGAACGATATGCAGAAGAGGTTTTAAATATAATAAAACCCTTTGCTGAGCATAAAAATAGAGACAACGAGCTAAAATTCGACTAGTCTAGAATTGGAGTATATTATTTTTTATTAAAATTCAGTAAAATCGTCATTTAGAAAATTACGAAGTTGGTCTATTGTTATACCATTATGGTATTCCCCTTCTTTAAAGAAGGAAATAAATCCAGTTTCTTCACTTACAACTATAACATAGGCATCACTTTCGGAACATAAACCTAATGCAGCTCTATGTCTAAGTCCCATACTTCCAGGTATGTCCATTCTGTCAGAAATTGGAAGAATACATCTGGCTGCTGAAATCCTATTGTGTGTAATAATTATAGCTCCGTCGTGAAGTGGAGTGTTCTTAAAAAATATATTTTCAATAATTTCTTCAGTGATTTTAGCGTCTAGAATTACTCCTGTATCAATATAGTTATCTAATATTAGATTTCTGGAAAATACAATTAAAGCTCCAGTTTTGGTTTTTGAAAAAAATGAACAAGCATCTAATATACTTCTGGAAGTATCTTCCTTTATACCAGTTTTGCTATTATTAAATATTCTACTGAACTTATATTTACTTCCAAGTAATAATAAGAAACGTCTAATTTCTGGTTGGAAAACTATTAAGAGAGCTATAACTCCAACACTCATTAATTGCCCCATAATAGAAGCTAATAAATCCATATTGAAAGTCCTTACTATTAACCAAGTCAGAATGAATATAGAAATACCAATAAAAATATTAATAGCAACAGTACCTCTAACTAAGCGATAAGCATAGTATAAGATTGCGGCTACAATAAAGATATCTAATATATCAAAAAAATCTATTTCTATAAATGAAAACATATCTAGTTAATTTACTTGCAAATTTATATATATTTTTTGACTTTTATTGTATAATTAGAATTCAATATCAAAAAAATATAATAAACTAGCTTATATTAAAGATATTATCTCATTTTATAATTAATCTGATGGCACGAAAATTGCAGTTTGCTTGAATAAGTTTTTATATATCCAAAGATGATTTATAGAAATATTTATGAGAGTATGGTATAATACTTTCCATTATTAAATTGATAAATAAAAAAACTTAAAACTTATGAAAAATAATAATATATTCAATATCCTTTTCTTGGTAATTCTAACATTTGCATTTATAGGGAATTCTGAAGCTCAAGCTAAATCCAATAGTGAATCAAATAATTTATTAGCTAAGGCTTCTAAAAAGATAAAGGAAATGCCTGCTGTAGAAATTGATTTTAGTTTGGTGATGGAAAATAAGGCAGAGAATATAAAAGAGAGTTATATTGGTAAAGCTTATATGAAGAAAAACTTGTACAGACTTGAAGTTATGGATGTTATCAATTACTTTGATGGTAAGGCTATTTATTCTTATATGCCAGATATGGAGGAGGTTACTATAAAGAATCCTACAGAAAATCAATCAGAATTATTAAATCCTACTCAATTATTTGATATTTATAAAAGAGGTTTTACAAGTAAGCTGATTAGCAAGAAAGCTGGAATAGCATATATAGAATTAACTCCAATAGATGATACTAAAACTTATACTAAGATAGGAATATGGGTTGATATGCTTAAAAATAATGTAACAAAAGTTACTTCTTTTGGCAAAGAGGGTAATAATGTTATTATTACAATTAATTCTATAAGACAACCTAAATCTATTCCTATGGATTCATTTTTCAAATTTGATACTTCTTGTCACACAAATGTGGAAGTTGTAGATGAAAGATAATACATATGAGATATTTTATCAGTCTATAATATTCCTGCGTGGTATTATAAGATTATCTTCAATATCAATCATAGCATTTATCAAAATAATGGAGTCGTAATTAGCTATTTCATCAAGAGATATAACTTTTTCTTTGATAATTCTTTTATCTAACAAATAAGCTCTTTTAGTCCCTTTTAATAGGCAATTTGAGGGTGTAATCAATTCCTCTTTGTTTTTTAATATGATATTACAATAACTTGTATCTGTGAGCAAACCATTTTTTATTATAAGTATATCATCGCAATTATCCTTCAATTCTAATAGTTTATTTAAGCTATCTCTATTTTCATATTTCTTGTGATAGTCTATATTATTACTTTCAACAATTTTTAGAGAGGATATTGGTACTATATTATAACGTTTATAGGAAACATCTATAATTCCTTTAGCATTATATACAAATCTATATTTTACTTTTCCTATAAGCAAATTAGAATCTTTAATTTCTATATTAAAATCTATATCGTGACCAATTGTTCTTATTATTCTCTCATGATGATAGGCTAGATTAATGGGTTTCCCATCAATTATTTTTAGAGTTTCAATAAAATTCATTATATTTTAAATTAAGAATTTACTTTTATCATTACTTTTTTAGCTATTAAAGGGAAGATAAATTTTTTCTATAACTTCATTGTATTCGTCTCTGCAATCACTATTAATTGTTATACCTCCTCCGCTTCTAAAGAATAAACTATTAGCTTCTTTTTCTATATATCTTATCATAACTGCAGAATCAAGAGATTCTCCATCAAAATATCCAAAAATACCTGAATAGAATCCTCTAGGTATTATCTCTGCTTCTTTAATACTAGCTAGAGTAGCTGGTTTGGGAGCTCCTGAAATAGACCCTGCCGGAAGTAGTTTAAAGATAGTATCTCCCAAATTTTCTATATTGTAATCTCCGCTAATGATAGAGCTAACTTGAAGGATATCCCCTTTTGAAGTATGTAATTTATCACAATATCTAAGTTTATCAACCTTTACATTTTTAGATACAATATTCAAATCATTTCTAATTAAATCAACTACAGTAAAATGTTCTGAGCTCTCTTTATAATCGGACAAAATAATTTCTTTTGCATTTGAAATTTTTGCATCTATAGTTCCTTTCATGGGGTTTGAACTAATTTTTCCATCTCTTATTTGAATAAATATTTCAGGAGAAAAACATACTAACTTGTTGGGTATTAGTAAGGCATAAGGAGAATTACTTTTTTCAAATATTTCTTCAAAGCTATAGTCTGTCTCTATTTCTGTCTTTATTGTCAAATTCGTTAGAAAGGAATCACCTCTTTTTAGATGATGTTGAATGATATCAAATTTTTTCTTATATTCTTCAAAAGGGATATTTTTGCTTATAAATTTTTTAACTCTTCGTGGTAGTTTATCTTCTCCTTTTTTCTTTACTTCTGGAGTTATTTTTGAAGGAGAATAATTACTTACTCCTGGAACTCTCCATAGAATTTCTTTTTGCTCCAAAGGTTTTTCAATGAAGAAGCCTTGAGACAATTCATAATCTACTCCAAATAAGAAAGCTTCTTTTTTTGAGGCAAATATATTTATTTTATTTTTTACTTCTTTTGCGGATATCATAGTGCAAAATTAATTAATTTTGCGGATAAAATTATTATAATTTAAAAATTTAAACTTGCAATAATAAATATTTGAATACTTTAAAAATTAGAGTCCTAGCCATATTTTATAATTGTAAAGTTTTGTAATTTAATATATGTAAAATGGAAAGAGTATTAGTTATAAATAATAGAGATTCTTTTGTTTATAATTTAGTTGGGATATTAGAAAGTAAATGTATTCCAATAGTTATAAGTGAAGATGATATATATCCTGGGATTGAAGATGATTTTGATAAAATAGTTTTATCTCCCGGTGCTGGTTTACCTTTAGAATATTCTAATATGATGGAACTCATAAGACGTTGTGCTCAGACAAAATCCATACTAGGAGTTTGTTTAGGGCACCAAGCTCTAATTCAAAGTTTTGGTGGAGAAGTGATACAGATGAGTAAACCTAAGCATGGACATAGGAGTATACTAAATATATTGGATAAGAAAAATAAATTGTTTCAGGGCTTGGATAAGGAAAGCTATATTGGTAGATATCATTCTTGGGTTATTAATCCTAATAATATGCCTTCGTGTTTTAATGTTACTGCTTTGGATGAGGAAAATAATATTATGGCAGTTTCACATCTTAGTTTAAGATTATATGGACTCCAATTTCACCCAGAATCTATTATTTCGAATTGTGGTGAGACTATTATAGATAATTGGTTAAAACTATAGATATATTTATTGTATAAAATAATTATTTGAAAATGTAAGTAGTTACACAGAATTATCTATATTCTTAAGCTAATTTCTACATATAAAAAGCATCTCCCAAAAAATGTTGAGGAGATGCTTTAAATTTAATCGTATAATTTTTAAACTAAAAAATTTGTACTTTCTTTAAAATTACTATAAATGTTAGTAATAAATAGCTTTCGTTTTTTCTTTTAACCAATTTTTGTCATCTTCATCTAAATATGGAGAAATTTTGTCAAACACATTTTTGTGATATCTATTTAACCATTCAATTTCACTTTTGTCCATTAGTTCCATGACAAGAGGTAAGGTATCAAAATAACACAATGTAAGGGGCTCAAAAGCTAACCAACTCCCAAATTCATTTTCTCCTTCTTTTATGCACAAGTTAAGATTTTCGTGACGTATGCCATACATATTTTCTCTATACATTCCAGGTTCGTTTGAGGTAATCATTCCTGGAATAAAGGCTTGATTTTTATAAGACATTCTCAATTCTTGAGGACCTTCATGAACATTTAGAAAGTATCCAACTCCATGACCAGTACCATGTCCGTAATTCCTTTTATATCTCCATAAAAATTGACGAGCAAGTATGTCTAAATTTGTACCTAAAGTTCCTTCTAAGAAAACAGCATTACTCAAATTAATCATACCTTTAAAAACCAGAGTGTAATCTTCTCTTTCTAGTTTTGTAAGTTCTCCTAAGGAAATAGTTCTGGTAATATCTGTAGTACCATGCTTATAGTGTGCTCCAGAATCCATCAAAAACAGACCTTTGTTTTCGAGCATACTAAATTGTTTTGAAGAAGCAGTATAATGTGGGGAAGCAGCATTTTTCCCATAGGCAGATATATAATGAAATGAATCGCCCATGTACTCACTTTGTTCTTTTCTATATTCTATTAGTTTTTCTTCGGCTTCTAATTCAGATATACTTCTAATCTTAAGTTCTGACTCTAACCAATGGTAGAATTTAGTTAGAGCTACGCCATCTTTTATAAATGCAGCTTTAAAACCTTGAATTTCTACAGGATTCTTAATAGATTTCCATAGTTTTATAGGTGATTTTATATTAATAACTGAACACTTATTTGCAAATTTGTTGTAGATGGCAAAATTTAGAGCATAATAATCTAAACAAATTTTAGATTCTTTATTTAATTCATCAATAAATAATCCTACATGATGATAGTCTACAATTTCTATGTCTAAATCTGAGAATTCTTCAGCTACTTGCTTAGGTACTTTATTTTTTTTAATAAAAATTTTAGCTGTATCTTTTCCCACAAAAGCATAACAGATGGCAACGGGATTATATTCAATATCATTCCCTCTAAAATTATATAACCAAGCTATATCGTCAAGTTCACTAAAGAGTATGTAATCAGCATTGTTTTGATAAAGGAACTCTCTTACTCTTGCTAATTTTTCGGAAGTTGATTCTCCTGTATAACTTTTATCTAATGTGAAAATTTTGTTTTCAGGTAGTCCTGGACGTTCTATCCAAAATTCTCCTAATAAATCATGTTTACCAATAGCCTTTATATCTTTTTTATTCAGTAGATTTTTAAGATTATCAGCAAGAGCTTTAGAAGTGCAGAATTCATCAAATCCAACATTTTCTCCCGATGGGACGTTTTCACTTAACCATTCAGGGAAATCTACAGCACCAGGAACTCTCAACTTGTGAAGTTTTATACCACTATTCTTAAGTTCTTTTTCGGCTTGAATAAAATATCTTGAGTCTGTCCATAATCCAGCTTCTTTTTCTGTTACTACAACAGTTCCAAAAGAACCAGTGAATCCTGAAAACCAATTTCTTTGTTGCCATGTACTTGGCAGATATTCGCTTTGATGAGGGTCTGTTCCTGAAATAATATAAGCGTAAATATCTTCTCGGACCATTATACGCCTTAATTCATGTAGTTTTTCTTCAATTGTCATATTCTTAATTTTAAATTTAGAGCCTCTATTCCAAAGAGAGCAAAATCGTATTTAATGGGATCATCCTTATCCATTAATCTTAATTTTTCTGTCAGTTCCAATACACTTTTAAGATTATTTTGCTTACGAGTTATAAGTCCCAGTTTGCGTGCTACATTCCCTACATGAACATCTAAGGGAATTAATAATGCTGACTTAGGTATTTTCTCCCATATTCCAAGATCTATATTGTAATTATCTTTTCTCACCATCCATCTTAGGAACATATTTATTTTTTTGGCTGCAGAATCCTTATCTATATTAGCAATTTGTCTATATACCCTAGGTTCACAATTCAGAAAAGCAAATGAATTATACCATGCTCTTATGGCATCCTTTATATCGTGATTTTTTTCCCAAGCTTTTGTAAATAAATTTTCAAGGCCTCCATCATTTCTATAAATATTAATAATAGCTCGAATAATCATTTTACAATCATAACCATTCATAGTTCTATAAACAAATTTATCAAACCTATTTATATCATTTTCGCAAGCATTTGTAATAAAATCATAGGGAGAATTATCCATTATATCCATAAGTTCGTAGGCCTTTTTGATAAAGGCTTTCCTTTGACCCCAAGAAATAATAGATGTTAGTATTCCTGCTATTTCTATATCTTCCTTAAGACTGAATTTATGAGGAATTTGTATGGGGTCGCTTTCTATAAAGAGTTGGGAACTAGATATAATACGATATTGTTCTTCTAATAAATTTTTAATATTTTCAATATTTCTTGTATCTATTTCCATTGTTTTATAATATTCTAAAAAGTAATAGAGATTTAAAATCTATAGTAATTCTTCTCTAATAATATTTACAAGTTCATAAACGTCATTTTCAGTGGTATCAAAAGAACATACCCATCTTGCTTCTGAGGCATCTTTATCCCAGGTGTAGAAAAAACATTTCTCTTTAATTACCTCTATTTTATCCCTAGGGATAATAGCAAAAACTTCGTTTGCTTGAACTTCTTGAGTTATTTGTATGCCAGAAATCTGTTCTACTTCATTAGCTAAAAGACGAGCCATAGCATTTGTATGTTTAGCTACTCTTAGCCATAAATTATCTTTAAATATTGCATAGAATTGAGCTGCTACAAATCTAGTTTTAGAAATAAGTTGCATTTGTTGCTTGTGTATATACTTTATTTTATCCTTAAATTCATTATTTAAAAATATAACAGCCTCTCCAAACATCATACCATTTCTACTCCCTCCTAAGCTAACTACATCTACTCCTGTTTCAAGTACTAACTCTTTCGCACTTGAGTCTAGATATGCTATGGCATTAGCTAAACGGGTACCATCCATGTGTACGTACATTTTGTTTCCATGAGCATAATCGCAAATATCTTTAATTTCTTTGGCTGTATATGCTGTTCCCAATTCTGTACTTTCACTAATTGATATCATTCTGGGTTGAATATGATGTTGGCTACCAAAGCCTTTCATATGATTCTTAATAAAATCTATAGTTATTTTGCCATTAAAAGGTGTCACTGGAAGTAAAGTACAACCACTTTGTTTTGTTAAAGCGCCACATTCATTAGCATAAATATGTGCTGATGAAGAACAAATAACTCCATTATAAGATTCTATAAAAGGAGTTATACTTAGAGCATTTGCTCCTGTTTCATTAAAAACAAAATAGATATCTGCATTGTTCCCAAATATTTTTCTTAGTTCTATTTTAGCTTTTTGCGTATAAATATCATCTCCGTAGGATGGTTGATGACCATAGGATGCTTCTTTTAAGATTCTAAATATTTCGGGTAGGACACCCGAAAAGTTGTCACTAGCAAAACAACGTATTCCCATTATCTGTTTATATTATTTATAATTACATTTGTTTGTAAAGATATTTATAATTTTAATTAAAACAAAAAAAGGAGTTGTTTAATATTAAACAACTCCTTTAAATATATATTGATGATATTTTATCTATTTAAAATACTACATCAAGAAACTTAACATTACTCCAGCTGCTACTGCAGAACCTATAACTCCAGCAACATTAGGAGCCATAGCATGGAATAATAAGTGATTTGTAGGATCTTCTTTTAGTCCCATACCTTGTACAACTCGTGCACTTCCTGGTACTGCAGAAACTCCTGAAGCTCCAATCATAGGATTAATAGGCTTGTCTTTTGGAGACAGCTTATTCATGATTTTTGCCATAATAACACCTCCAGCTGTTGAGAATGCAAATGCGATAGCACCTAATATAAATATGTAAACAGAAGTCCATTGTAAGAATACATCAGCTTGAGTTGATGCTCCCACTGTTACTCCTAATAACATAGTAATAGAGTCAATTAATGCATTTGATGCTGTTTTAGCAAGTCTGTTTGTTACAGTAGATTCTTTTAATAAATTTCCGAAGAACAACATTCCTAGAAGAGGTAATGCAGATGGTGCAATAAATGTTGTAACAAGTAATCCTATAATAGGGAATAATTGCTTTTCTGTTCTACTTACTGTACGAGGTGGGCACATGCGTATTAAACGTTCCTTTTTACTTGTAAGAAGTTTAATAACTGCTGGTTGTATTACAGGAATCAACGCCATATAAGAATATGCCGCAATAGCAATAGGACCAATAAGATTTTTTACAGTTTCTCCATTAGCCATTACATTTACACCATTAGCAAGTTTTGAAGCAAGGAAAATAGCAGTAGGGCCATCAGCTCCACCAATAATACCTATAGCTCCAGCTTCTGGTGCAGGGAATCCTAATAATAAGGCTCCCATAAATGTTGTAAATACACCTAATTGTGCAGCTGCACCTAATAACATTAATTTAGGATTTGAAATAAGAGATGAGAAATCCGTCATGGCTCCAATTCCTAAGAATACTATAGGAGGGTACCATCCGTGAATTACACCATCGTATAATATATTTAATACTGATCCTGGTTCATAAATACCAAGTTCAAAATCAAATCCTTGAGCCATATAGAATGGTATGTTACCAATAATAATACCTACTCCAATAGGTATTAATAACATAGGTTCGTAATTGAATTTAATAGCTAACCAAATAAAGAATAAGGCTATTAAAATCATGATTAAATTTCCTGAAGTAGCATTAGCAAAGCCACTGAATTCCCAGAAATTTAAAAATCCTGAAATTGAATCAGAGCGATGTTCTGCATTTAAGGTAGAATCAGAAAATTCTAATATATCTTCATCTATATTTATTTTTGCAATTCTAACACCTAAATCAACTCTTACTATAGTTTTCCTAAATTCTCCTTCAACTCCATTAGGATCTGTGTTTTTAGATAATTCAGTAATGTTTCTAGGATTAAATGTCATTTTAACAGTGTTGCCATTTAATACCCAACTACCTGTATAACGTTGTTTAATAGAATCCATGGTGAAGGTTCCGTCTTCACTAAAATCTATAGTTTTATAACGTTCAACAGTTCTGTCTGACTCTCCGATAGGGCTGGGAATATATCCGCCAGTTCTATTTAGCCATTTACCTGAAGTAAGTTCTTTCTCTACATTTTGCGCATTACTTGTTAAACTACAAGATAGAATAACAAACATTAATGAGAATATAAACTTTATTTTTTTGTTCATAATTATTCCTTCTATTTTTATCCTTAATTAAGGAATTAGTTATGCTATTTCAAATAATACGTCTCCTTGAAGAACAGTGTCTCCAGCATTTACTTTAACAGACTTAATTACGCCTCCTTTTTCCGCCGATACCTTATTCTCCATTTTCATTGCTTCCATTAATAGTAAGCAATCACCAGCTTTAACTGTATCTCCTACGGAAACGTTTACTTTTACAATACTTCCTGGTAGAGGAGCGCTTATCTTGATTAGATTGTTTCCATCTGAAGTTTTAGTTTTTACAGATTTACCTTCAACCGCATCTGACACAGATGTACGTTTTAAGAAGGGTGTTTTAGCTTTACTAATTTTTTTAGTAACTTTTTCATCGTCAATCTCTACTTCATATTCTGTCCCGTTGACAGATATATTAGCTATTTTTCCTTCAATATCATTTATCTCTACTTCATATTTATGACCACTGATACTGAAACTATATTTTTTCATTTGTGAATAATTGTATTAATTAAAATATTAAACAGATTTGATCTCTGTTTTTTAACAATCTCAAGATTATTTCTTTACGGGAGGGACATTCATAACACCATAAATCTTTGAATTCCATGGGGAATATTGTTTTGTGGCATTTTCAATAGTTATAATGTTACTTTCATTATCGTGTTGATCTGAGAAATACAGATGTAAGCCCATAGCTATCGCAGCTGTAACATTAGCATCTAGTTCATCATTACTCTTTTGATGTACAACTTTTTTCTCAGGATTCTTTGATGAATATTTCTTATGGGTATAATAATTTATTACTTTAGGAAGTGCTGAAAACACACAAATCAAAATAACTAAAGCAATAAAAACTATAATATAACCTACGCTAGCTATTGTGTAGCCCCCTACCTTAGAGATAGGGTCTACACTTAGCATTATTAAATTTATCATATCTTATCTTAAATATTAAAGAGGGATATTACTATGTTTCTTCATTGGATTCGTTACTTTCTTAGTTCTAAGACTTTGGAAAGCGCGAATAACTCTAAAACGAGTGTTTCTTGGTTCGATTACATCGTCTATATAACCGTAAGAAGCAGCTTTGTAAGGATTTGCGAATGCTTTATTGTATTCTTCTTCCTTCTCAGCAACAACTTTAGCTCTTTCGTTAGGATCTTCAATTTTAGCCAATTGTCTTCCTTCAAGAACAGCAATAGCACCAGAGGCTCCCATTACAGCAATTTGTGCACTAGGCCAAGCATAGTTGAAATCACCTCTAAGTTGTTTACAAGACATTACATCATGAGCTCCACCATAAGATTTACGTAGAGTGATAGTTACTTTAGGTACAGTAGCTTCACCATATGCAAACATTAATTTAGCACCATTTGTAATGATTCCTCCGTATTCTTGAACTTTACCTGGTAAGAAACCTGGTACGTCAACTAGAGTAAGAATAGGAATATTGAAACAATCACAGAAACGTACAAAACGAGCCGCTTTACGAGAAGCTTCTATATCCAATACTCCAGCAAAGAAGTTTGGTTGGTTAGCAATAACACCTACTGGCATACCACCCATACGACAGAAACCTACTAATATATTTTTAGCATAATTACGATGAACTTCCAAGAATTCGCCATCATCTACAATATTCTCAATAACCTCTAACATATTGTAAGGTTTATTTGGATTGTCAGGGATGATTTCATTTAGTCTATCTTCCATTCTATCGAAAGGATCCTCGCAGTTGATAACAGGAGCATCTTCCATATTATTAGAAGGTAGATAAGAAAGAAGTTTACGAATAATCATAATTCCTTCTGCTTCGTCTTGTAATAAAAAGTGAGAAACACCAGACTTGCTTGCGTGAACTCTTGCACCACCTAAATCTTCAGTTGAGATATCTTCACCAGTTACAGTTTTTACAACTTTAGGACCTGTTACAAACATATATGAAGACTGATCAGTCATCATAATGAAGTCAGTTAAAGCTGGAGAATAAACCGCACCACCTGCACAAGGACCGAAAATTGCTGAGATTTGAGGAATAACACCAGAAGCTAAAATATTTCTTTCAAAAATTTCAGCATATCCTGCTAAGGAGTTAACACCTTCTTGTATACGAGCACCACCTGAATCATTAAGACCAATGATAGGAGCTCCTACAGTCATAGCTTTATCCATAACCTTGCATATCTTTTGAGCAAGAGTCTCTGAAAGAGCGCCACCAAACACTGTGAAATCTTGAGCAAATACGAATACAATACGTCCGTCAATAGTTCCTTGTCCAGTTACAACACCATCACCTAAGAATTTTGTTTTTTCCATACCAAAGTTAGTACAACGGTGTGTTACAAACATATCAAATTCTTCAAAACTACCTTCGTCAAGTAACATATCTATACGTTCACGAGCAGTATTTTTTGATTTAGCATGTTGTTTCGCTATTCTTTTTTCTCCACCACCTAATTTTGCTTTGTCTCTCAATTCGACAAGCTCATTTAGTTTTTCCTTATTTGTTACCATAATATTATATTATATTTCTTTTTATAAATTCTATAAAAATTACTTCTTACCACAAATTTCTGTTAATACTCTATTTGTTGATTTAGGATGAAGAAATCCAATTTTAAGACCTTCAGCTCCATTTCTAGGAGTTTTGTCAATAAGTCTACAACCTGATTCTTCAGCATCTTTAAGAGCTGTAGCAACATCTTCAACGGCAAATGCCATGTGATGCATACCACCGCCTGTTTTAGCAACAAATTTGCCAATAGGACCTTCTGGATCTGTTGATTCAAGAAGTTCTAATTTAGTTTCTCCTACTTTAAAGAAAGCTGTTTTTACTTTTTGGTCTGCTACTTCTTCAATTGCGTAGCACTTAAGACCCAAGGTTTTTTCGTAAAAAGGAATAGCTTTTTCTAAACTTTCTACGGCGATACCGATGTGTTCAATATGTGTTGGTTTCATATAAAAAAAATTGACGAAATTCATTGATATAATATATATTCTGTTAAATAACAAAAACAATATTATATGACTAAATTTCAGTGTTATATAAATTTATTAATCCTTAAATTTTAAAAAAAAATCTACTTTTTCTAAACGTTTGCAAAAGTACTAATAGTCTTTGCTAATATCAAGAAAATTTCAACTTATTTTATGAAATATTTGTTCAAAAATGGGTCAATTTAACTAATATTATGAAAAGCTAATTTTTCTTTGATTCTTAATTATAAATTCTTAAATTTGTGAGTCGTATATTGCGTTGTGCTTTATTACTAGGCTATGCTTGAAATTATATACCTTTGCTAGTATATATAACATATTCGGGTGAGTTTATAAAATTACTAAAAAAAATAACTATGTTTAAATTAGATGTTTACAAAAACAGACGTCTTCGTTTAAAAGACAAAATTGAAAGTGGATTAATTTTGATTCTAGGTAATCAAGATGCTCCAGCAAATTATAAAGATAATTGTTATCGTTTCCGTCAAGATAGCTCATTCCTTTATTTCTTTGGTTTAAATTTACCCTCTCTTGCAGGTGTTATTGATGTGGATTCAGGAGAAGAATATATTTTTGGAGATGATGTTACTATTGATGATATTATTTGGATGGGACCTCAACCCAGAATATCAGAATTAGCAGGGAGTGTAGGAGTTCAAAATAGTGCACCATGTGCTAAGTTGGCAACTTGTCTAAGAGATGCTGTTAGCAAAGGACGTAAAATTCATTTTTTACCTCCTTATCGTAATGCAAATAAAATTCTTTTACAAGATTTGTTAGGTATAAATCCTGCTTTAATTAAAGAATATTCTTCATTAGAGCTTATTCATGCAGTTATAGCAATGAGATCAGTAAAAGAGGCTTGTGAAATAGAAGAAATAGAAAAAGCTTGTGATATAGGATATGAAATGCATACTACAGTAATGAAAGATTGTAGAGAGGGTATTGTTGAGCAATTGTTAGCTGGAAAAATTGAAGGAGTTGCTTGTGCTTATGGAAGTATGATTTCATTCCCAGTTATCTTATCTCAGCATGGTGAGACTTTGCATAATCATTGTCATAGTAGGATTCTTAAGAATGGTAACTTACTACTAACTGATGCAGGTGCTGAAAATAATATGAATTATTGTTCAGATTTTACTCGTACTATTCCAGTTAGTGGTAAATTTGATCCAAGACAAAAAGATGTTTATGAATCAGTGCTTAGTGCTCATGATATTACTCTTGAATATGCTAAACCTGAGGTTACTTATAAATCTGTTCATCTTGAGGCTTGCAAAGCTTTGGCTACAGGCTTAAAAAACATAGGTATAATGAAAGGTAATATTGACGATGCTGTTGCAGCTGGAGCACATGCTTTATTTATGCCTCATGGACTTGGTCATATGATGGGATTGGATGTTCATGATATGGAAGATTTAGATCAAAAATATGTGGGTTACGATGATGAAGTTAGACCTAGTGACCAATTTGGTTTGAATGCTTTAAGAATGGGACGTCGATTAAAAGAAGGTTTTGTGATTACTGATGAGCCAGGATGTTATTTTATTCCTGCTCTAATAGATCAATGGAGAGCTGAGGGTTTACATAAAGACTTTTTAAACTATGATAAAATTGAAACTTATAAAGATTTTGGAGGAATAAGAATAGAAGATGATGTTGTAATAACTCCTACTGGTTCTAGATTCCTTGGTAAAAAGAGAATTCCTTCTACAGTAGCTGAGATTGAAGAAATTATGCGCAAGAGTTAATGATTTAATAATAATCACGTATTCTGTGAGATCCTCGTATGCTTTTTTTTGTGTACGAGGATTTTTATTAAAGAAAAAAAGTAGTATCTTTGAAGATTATAGAGAA
>Ga0172378_10002810_pt1 | contig 16346 bp, 14 predicted proteins | sample GrowelOW332metaG_FD_119755 | JGI IMG/M metagenome (GOLD analysis project Ga0172378, IMG submission 119755) | Groundwater microbial communities from an aquifer near a municipal landfill in Southern Ontario, Canada - Pumphouse #3_1 metaG | ecosystem: Environmental > Aquatic > Deep subsurface >... | reverse complement strand
GGTATTGGGCAAAACAGTTTCGATATTATTATTGGTGCCGTCCGCCCCCAAACCGTTAGCCTCAATCCGCACGGTAAGATAATTTGTCGGCTCAACAACGGTTACAACACAATATGCTGGAATAAGGCGTGCAGCATAAGTAGGCTCCGTACCTGTTGCCGCAATTATATAAGTACCAAGCTCGTTAAGAGTTAAAGAAACTTGTCCGTTGCTATCGGTTGTTTTGCCTGTAATTGCGCTAACCGTTCCGTCCGCGGGATTAACAATACCGACAGCAGCCCCTGCAGTAGCCTCAAGAGCAGGGGGCGGAGTAGTATAACCATTCATATAAATAAAGCCTTGTAGGCTTAAATCAAACTCTTCTCCCGCCTCAACCGTAAGGCTTTTTTGATTAAAGCAAGTATAATAATCCAGCCAGGAAGGGTCTTCATAAAAGAAAACCTCTACGATATCATTATTGTTCAAGTGGGCGGCATTGGCTAAATCGGCACTGTATGCTCCGTTAATGGCATGTCCGGCATAACCGCTGTGGCTGAAGACTTTTTGCATATTTGCCGACAAATAATCCCCCGCAGTTGCTACCGTGAAAGAGTCGCCGTATTTGACCTTATGAGCAGCCGCCACGGCATCTAAAACCGTAGGGGCGGCTGTCGCCTCACTACCAATGCCATAGCTAAAAGCCTGCCCCGCTCTAACCGTCAGCTCTTGAGGCTGAAATTCAAAGCTACTGCCGTAAACAAAGCTCAACTGCACCCTCACCTCAGCCGGCTCGCCGTCAGCAGCAGCTGGCATTACTGACAATGCCAGTGTAAATATAAGTATTAAGATAAAAACCAAAGATCGTTTTAAATATTTTGTGGACATTATCAATTCCTCCTATAAAATATGATCCGACAAAAGTGTTTAATATTTCACCCCCTCTGCCGGACCATATAAAAAAAGGCCGCGGCAATTTTCATTGCCACAGCCGTGTTTCTGTGCATAGTTTGAGCTTTTACGCCGTAACACGCAAGCGTTAACGCTGACTTTTTAAGCAGTTCTTCTGACTTACGCCTATTGGGGCAATCTCCCCCTACGGATCTGCTCAGCCTTCCCGGTTTTCCCAGTGACCGACTTTCGTCAAAAAGCAGCTCCTTAGCGCTTACAGCGGCGGTACCGTCGGGGATTTGCACCCCGTTCACTATTCTCCCTTACGGCTATACGCCAATATGGGCACATAAAAAGTAAATAAATTATCAAGGCCTTTGCCTTACAGAATATTATACAGCAAATTCATTTACTTGTCTAGGTTTATTATTAAGATTTCATTATAACGATACAAAGTAATTCTATTTTATTAGGCAAACAGTTTTGGGCAGACCTTTATAGTTTTTTTGATAATCTTCAGCTTTTTATAAACCTTTGCCAGCACAAATCGCTGACAGGCGAGGTTTATTGTTGCCTTATTAAGGTTAAAAGCGGCTCTGCGGACAAAGCATCGGCATCAATTACACAAATGCGGTTACATTCTTTACCGTAAATGTGTTTATTAATAAGCTTGCCGTCTGCGACAAAATCAATCAGCAAGAGCGGGTAACGCTGCATTTGACGCTCATAATTTACATATCGCGCGGACAGCTCGATTGCTTCTTCTGAGGTGTTTTTTTCTGCTAATAAAAACAACAGCGGCACTTTGGCTTTTAATATTGGCTCCAGCCATTGACCCTGCACCAAATCGGTAACAGTCCCGTCCTCGTAGGTGCAAAAAGCGGCAAAAAAACAATGGTGCTGCCTCAATAAAGCAGCAGCGGCAAAAAAATTGCTGTTTTGGCTGTCAATCATCAACAACACATTGCGGCAAGCCATTACAGCCCCCATATTTTGCGGTATTATTTGATTAGTGGGAACCAAGACCACAAAAGCACAATCGGCGTGACTACGCATCAACGAAGTAACAGAGCAGCTAAATGTCGTGGACTTTCTTAAATCTAAAATATAAAAATAAATCCCCAATTTCTTTCCTTCTTTAATCAGACGATCCACCTCGTTGAGCTTCTGACTGCTTGCAATCTGCACAATAAGATTCCACGGCAACAAAGTGTTTAGTTGGGTTTGTCGTTGCCGCAAATACTTAATCCCGTTGCCCCAAGCATTATAGCCTAGATTCAAACCAAAGGTTTTCAGTTTAGCATGATCGGTATTGGCGGCCAAATCCTCAATCAACGGATAATAGCAACTATTTTCGTTGGCCGACAAATGCTCGGCTTTTTGCACCAGCTGAGCCGACAAACCGCTGCCGCCAAAACGGCTGCCCATTTCCACCAGCTTGCGAATAGCCCGCCTTGGCTCAACAGCCACCTCTTTTAAAACTTTATCAATAGTACTTTCCAGCAAAAATTTTTTTATTTTATCAGATGTCATAAATGCACCTCCATTTTGCGTACTAAATATATAATAGATACCCTGTTGGTTATTCTACATTTCAATAACACTCCCTTTCCACAGTCAAAAATTTAATTATCTTTAAATAAATTATATTTTTTGGTTTATCTTTATATTTAGATAAAATTTGCACTTTATAAATATTATTTTCTAGGAGGGTTTTTTATGAGTAACAATTTCGTAACATCAGTACAAACAACAGCTTTAAAAAAAGCAATCAACTATTTAAACAAAGATTATCAAAAAGCCTTACCCAAAATGTTAGGCATGGTAGACCGCTTTGACACCAATAACGCCTTTGCCTCACAACGAGCAATGTTTCGTTCAATTATCCAAAACCCTAAGAGTAATTGGTATAAGCTAATTGAAAATATTTGGGACGATATTGACGAAGGCATTCGCAAAACCTTTTTTGAGAATTTTTTTATAAAAGCCACAGTCATCGGTCACCAACGCCACAAAGAACTGCAAGAAAAACATAACTGCAATATGCCCTGGACTATTTTGCTTGACCCCACCTCGGCCTGCAATTTAAAATGCGTAGGTTGTTGGGCAGCAGACTACGGCAACAAGCTTTCTTTAGGCTACGAAACCATTAACAGCATCATCGAACAAGGTAAAAGCTTAGGTACTTATATGTTTATTTACTCTGGGGGCGAGCCACTGATACGCAAAAAAGATATTATCCGCCTTTGCGAAGCGCACCCCGATTGTATGTTTTTGGCCTTTACCAACGGCACCTTGATTGATGAAGAATTTGCCGCTGATATGTTAAGGGTTAAAAACTTTGTGCCTGCCATCAGCATTGAAGGCTTTGAAGAGGCCACCGATTCCCGGCGTGGCCAAGGCACTTATCAAAAGGTTGTAGCGGCTATGAATGTTTTGCGCCAAAACAAACTGGGCTTCGGCGTATCCTGTTGCTACACCTCGCAAAACACAGAAGATATTGGCAGCGAAGCCTTCTTTGATAAAATGATTGAGCTAGGTGCCAAATTTGCATGGTTTTTCACTTACATTCCGGTCGGCGTAGATGCCTCTCCCGAACTGATTGCCACAGCTCAACAGCGGGAATTTATGTATCAGCAAGTGCGTAAATTCCGCAAAACCAAACCCTTGTTTACCATGGATTTTTGGAACGACGGGGAATATGTAAACGGCTGCATCGCTGGCGGACGCTGTTATTTACATATTAATGCCAATGGGGATATAGAACCTTGCGCCTTTATTCACTATTCTGACAGCAATATTTATCATAATACCATTTTACAAGCACTGCAAGCTCCGATGTTTATGCAGTACCGTGCTCACCAACCGTTTAACTCCAATTTACTAATGCCCTGCCCGCTGCTGGATAATCCACAAGCCTTAGCCTCCATGGTACACAATACCAACGCTCATTCCACAGATTTGGCTAAAAATGAAGATGTTGACAGTCTTTGCGCTAAATGTCAGGCTCCCGCTGCAGCATGGCGACCGATTGCCGACCGAATTTGGCAAAGCTCACAAAATAAATTATAAAATTTAGCTATCTACATAAAATAGCCGCTCAAAAAAGCGGCTATTTTTACCTTTTGTTCTAGACTTTTTTTCTATCATTGTTTATAATAAGCTTATAACATAAGAAAATAGCTAAACCGTTGCCTCTTTACAGCTTGGAATTGATAATTATCAAAGAACAAAACTTTAGGGAGTGATTTGATGGCATTATTTGGTTTTGGCAAAAAAAACCAGCCGCAACTAACGGCTGAGCCCACGCAAGCCTCTGAAAATCAGTACGAAAGAAGAATCAAGCTAGTCAGCTGCGATCAAACCAACCCTGACGGCAGCAGCAGGCAGGATATTTTATGGCAAATTGCCGATAAAATTCGCCCTTATGACCAACCTTTAGTCTTATCCATTGAGGAATTTAACGCAGACGGCCAAAAAGGTTACTTTATTAAAGTCGGCGATAAAATCATCGGCGAAGCAGAAAAAAAGGCAGCAGTTTGGATTTCTCAATATTCACAGCGAATCACAGGCATTAGCGACTTTAAAGTTACGGGCGGAGAAAAACGCATTGTAAACGATAAAACCAAAGAAATTCACAATGAATTTAATCCCTATTCCGCAACTATAAAAATTACGGTTAAGCAATAACCACTAAGCCCCCGAGGCAAATAAAAAATCCCGTCATCTTAAACAAAGGTGACGGGATTTTTATTGGGCAGCTATTAACCACCAAGCTGCTCTTGGTCTAAAGCAAACAAGGCCTGATTAATCAGCAGCACATCAAAAATCCCCTTACGCACAAAATATTCAACAATTAAATCCGCCTTGCTGCCCGCCGAATAAGCATAGCCCGCACTGTGCAGCAAATCAATTGCCTGCTCAAGACTCAAAGACAAAGCAACCGCCACGGACCAAACCGTTTGCTTTTTGGGTTTATAATTAACAGCTGTACGCATTTTATAAAAAACCCTTTGCCCCAAATTAGCTTTTAAACAAAACTCTTGGGAGCCTAGCTGTGAAGAGGCCAATAAACCCAAAAAATCCTGCAAAAAGGGTTGATTGTATTTAGCCATAATTTGGTTAAAACGGCTCGTCGATTGCAAAGACAGAGGCGACAATATCTGCGTCACAACCTCATCCTTAGCCGATGCCTCAATAGCTTTTCCCAACTCAATATCCTTTGCCGAAGCGCGATGTGCCGGCGGCAAAGAAGTACTGTCATCATAATTATCATTAATAAATTTGCCAACATCCAGCAATAATTCATTGTTAAACTCGTAGTCGGCTTTATTTATAAACACTAGATAAACCATTAAATTGTGTTTTTGCAAAAACTCACTGATTGCAGATGTTGCTATATGCAAGGCCTCTGCCTTGGGATAACCGAAATTGCCTGAGGAAATCAACGGAAATGCCACCGAACTTAAGCCTTTATTAACGGCCAAATTTAATGAATTGGTATAACAAGCCTTTAAAAACGCCTCATCATTTTGACCTCCATCCTGCCAGATGGGGCCGACCGTATGAATAATATGTTTGGCAGGCAATTTGCCGCCGCCCGTTATCACCGCCTCACCTACAGAGCATTGGCCTATTTTTTCGCATTCAGCTCTTAACCTATCCGCACCAGCGGCATCAAAAATCGCTCCGCAAACCCCGCCTCCTTGTGTCAGCGAACTGTTAGCGGCATTAATAATGGCATCGACCGACATTTTGGTTATATCGTTTTTTGTTATTTGCAACGGCATAAAACTACCTCCCTGTGCTGTTCATACTCTAAACTTGTGCTTTTTGACTAAAACCTATTCATATCAATAATTTTAGCACAAATAAAAAAACAAAGCAATATCAACAAGGCACGAAATAATACGCTTGTCTATACTATTCCAGTAAAATGATTGGCCACCGCAGCCTCTACCATACCAGTAAACGGGTAAGGCATTAGGATGTGAACAGTAAAAAACAACTCGGTTAATTTCAAAAAATCTGTTGAAATTAACCGAGTAAATATTCTTTTAGTCAAATAGCATCACTACAATTTGGTAAAGCTATCTAAATTAAATTCTCTTAATACATAATTCATAAGTAACATTAACATTTCCCTTTATCATAGCCCATACAGGACAAATTTTTTCTTCAGCAATAATTAAAACCTTTTGCAAATCTTCTTCCGTTACATCAACCGAGGTCACGGAAATTATCAGCTTTATTTGCTCAAAGCATAGCGGATGTTCGTCTCTTCGTTTGCCTTGAACCGTTATGTGCAAATCCCGTACTTGTTTACCCATCTTTTTAAGCATAGGTGAGATTACCCCTCCGGCACAAGTACCGAAACTAATAAGAAACAGTTCCAATGGCAAAACACTTAAACCATCTCCGTATGGCGGTACATAGTCCGTAATAATTTCCGGTTTACCTTCAACTACAGATTTGAACTTTACTCCTTCATTTAATAATTGGATTTTTGCTTCTAAAAGATTACTCATAGTACAAACTCCTTTCAAATTGTCTTTACTGATTAGACCTCTTTTGAAAGGAAATGGTTACAATATTTATAGCTGAATCGACAACACCTGTAACCTATTAATAAAATCTTCATATGTGTATTCGTGTTTTACTAAATATAAATGCTCTATTTGCTTCATTGTACTCATGTTCTTAAAATAATCCTCTTCCAAATCTCTATTTCGATAATTTATACCTTCTGCCGGTAAAGGCAAGCCCCTGTCTTTCATAAACTTAATCCATAAATAGCATTTACAAGGTTTCTGCGGATCGATGAGGTTACATCTGTATTCAAACATATCCTTAAGTTTCTCTCTGCCTCTATGCAGAAGTACTTTTACATTTGCTTCAGACAGGTCAAGCACTTTTGCAATCTCTTGATTTTTTAATTCAAGGCATGTTTTTAATAAGAAACAAACTCTCATCTTTTGCGGAATACATCTTAAAAAGCCCCGTAAACATTTTTCTCTCATTTCCTCAATGATCAAGTTATCATCTTGGTTTTGAGTGTATTCAATACTGTCAAAAAATTGCTTTTCTGTCATACCAAATTCTTCTGAGATCTGAACTACTGGTAATTTATTCCAAAATTTTAAATGCCCATAACACTCATTCACTGTTATCCGATATAACCAAGTAGATAACCGAGAATCACCCCTAAATTTGTCTAAGTTTTTATACGCATTAATATATACATTCTGCAACACATCCTCAGCATCTTGAACACTTTCTGTCATACGATAAACCATGCCGAATAGTTTATTATATTGTTCCTCAAAAACCAAGGCGAGTTCGTCCTCCGACCTCTTTTTTTCGTCATCAACCATAATTTTACCTCATTTATTTCATCAACTGTTACTATATCGTACTGGCAGATAACACCAATCTTAACAATTTTATAAACTGCGTATTACAGCTTCTGTTCGATTTCGGTAACACATTCTTTTTTAATCTTACCAACCAGGAATTGCAAGGCATCGATAACATGTGGTCTTATGTCACCGCCTATCAAAACATACATTATATCGTCACCAAGCTCTAGCTGACCTTCATTAAGCCAAACCCTGACATGAAATACGCCGTCCATCTTATAGGTTTCAGCAATCGCCGCATCAACCTTTGCTGAATCATAAGCAAATTCCATTCCTTTTACCAAAGAGCCGTCATCAAGTCCTTGGCGAACCTTCATTCTGGGTGTTTGGCGCACAATGCCATTATGGGCTAAAAACATCCCTTCCTGTAAAGCATCCGGATCAGCTTTTGCTTCTTTGAGCCACTCATCAATAGAGGGTGATTCTTTTTTTGTTTTGTTATTAATCATAATAAAGTTACTCCTTTTTTTATTAGGTAATTAACGGTCTTCTTACTGTTATCTTGGGATATGTGGGGGATAAGATGCCTGTGTGGTATACAATTACACCCTCACCAATTGAATTAACATTGAGAATGCTTAAATTCCATCAAATACCTTATTTTAGTATTAAATAATATTTCGATATTTTATTTTTTATCCCTGCTGATTGCAAACAAGATAAAACTTGTTTAGCCTTTGTTGCAACCAAAAACAAACACCCACCAAAATGTGGGTGTTTGTTTTTTACTACTTATTTTTTACGCACAGCCAGATGTACCGGGGTCCGGATAAGCGCGTAAGAATAAAGTTACATTTTTGAAAATATCTCTGGAATTAAATGCTTTAACAAAGACATCTTCAACGCATACATCGACGCAAAAGCTATCTTCAAGTTCGGTGTTTTCAGGCAAGATAATAAATGCCGAAAACGGCACATCAAAACAAGCGGAGTGTATAGACTGTTGGGGGACATCAGCCGTATATACTATTTTTTGTTTAATGATACCCTCCACAACCAGCTTCCACCCAGATAACAACGTACCTTCCTCATTTGGAACATCTGCCGAGGGAGTGGGAACGACTCTTTTAGAAATTATTTTAACTTTTACAAACACTTTTTCAATAGATTCAATATTGGGTTTTTGGCAAGGTATGGTCAAAACTTCCGGAACTGAAATTTCCGTCCAGTTTCTGTTAGTATTATCAAATGTTATACTAGCTGGGTCACAAAGCCCAATCACTTCGATTGCTTGATTACATGTACAAGTACAACTCATTTGTTTAGCTCCTCCTTCATGACTTATTTATAATATTTAGACAAACATATATCGCTTTAGCAAACCAAGGGTGTGGCTTTAATAAACAGAGTGACATTTTTAAACACTTGTCTTGCGGTTATATTACAAACAAAAATGTCTTCTATGCATGCTTCAATTTTATACTTCTGAGTCATCGGGGTATCATACGGAAGAATGATAAACGCCGAGAAGGGGACATCGAAGTGCGCAGCATGAACGGATTGTTGTTCTACGGCTGCTGTATAAATAACCTTTTGTCTTAACAACCCCTCCACAACAAGCTTTCTTCCCGTCAGCACTGTACCTTCTTTGTTTTCTATCGGTACAAACTCACCGGCATCAACTCTACCGCTAATAGGCGTTTTTACTACCTTTTGCGAGAATATTTCAGGCACGGATGTAATACTCATAAGCTGTTCAATATCCGGTTTTTGCTCAGGTATACACAATACTTCAGGAATAAATATCTGTGTCCAGATGTTTTCATCCTCTGTTGTAAGCATAGCTTGAAGTTTTTCTGCAGAACATGCACCTTTTACTATAATCAATTGATCATCATCGCAATTACAGTCAATGCTATTCTCAACCATACGCCCGTTTGACGAACACGCGACCGATCCAAGCGTATATATACTATTTTTATTACAATCGCAACTCATATTATTTTTCCTCCCTTCCTATTGTCAGCATCCTTCCGGACATCCGGAAACTGGAGCAGGCACTGCTTGTAAAAGAAGCGTGATGTTTTTAAATATTTGTCTTTTACAAACCCTCTTGACAAAAACATCCTCAACACATGGGTTAATCTGGTAATTGATATCTAAATCCTCATTTTGTGGAACAACTATATAAGCAGAAAAGGGAATAGAAAAATGTGCAGAGTGGACAGATTGCTTGGGAACATCAGCTGTATATGAAACGGTTTGGCACAAATTTCCCTCAATAACAAGCTTATTACCTGTAAGCATTTTACCTTCCACATTTTCTCCAACAGAGGTTGGCGTAACAATTAATTTTTTTCTAACAATTTCCACACTGACATTGACATAATTAATCTGTTCGATATCAGGTTTCATTTCCGGAATAATCAGTGTTTCAGGTATTGATATTTGTGTCCAGTATGGAAATTCATCCAAATCAAGCGAAGTTGGATCACAAAGACCGACGATGTCGATTATTTCGTCTTTAATACAACAATTCATTATTTTTTACCTCCCTGACAATAATTATTTTAGAGTACTGATATATCATCGACATACCACACGCCACCTAATGTTGTGAGCGGCAAGGGAACTGTCGGCGTATATGTTTCTTCTGCAACAAAAACAAGTGTAAATTTATTTTCCGTACATATACATTCATCAGGACATACGCAGCAATCTTTGACTGCAAAATATGCTTCAAAATCATAGTCATCAACTACTTCTGTATCATTTAAAAACACTTGATTGGGCGCACCTTCAAATATCCTGATTTTCAATAAAGCGGCACTTTCATTGAGCGGCTGACCGGAATTAATTATATCCGTAACATCACCGCAGAAAAATAAAGCACTGGTTTTTAAGCTTGCTGCGTTGGTAGTAGCAGGTGCGACCACCGGTCCGTTTCTTCTATCCAGTCTGGCTCCCCAAAATTTTAATTGGGAGAAGCAAAAGCAATCCGGATCAATACCTTCTAACACCTGTGCCAGATAAGCCTTTTCCCATGCAGTTCCTGCTGCGTTCAATTTGGGTTGTAAACAGGCACAATACTTACCGGTATGAGCAATATAATCAATTGTATTGATATCTATCAGACTTGTATCGGAAAGTGTTGTATTGATATGAACATCCCAGAAATCTTCGATCGAAAGACAGTCAAAACTGCTGTCATTAACATGGTTACATCGTATACATGTTTTTCCCGGTGGGCCCTCTTTTCCCGGCGCTCCGTCTTTTCCCGGTGCTCCGTCTTTTCCCGGTGCTCCGTCTTTTCCCGGTGCTCCGTCTTTTCCCGGCGCACCAGCAGGTCCGGGTGGTCCAGGAGGTCCGCAATGACTATGATGATCATGTTGTTGGCAGCAACATTGATTACCAGGTGGTCCAGGTGGTCCAGGTGGTCCAGGTGGTCCAGGTGGTCCAGGTGGTCCAGGTGGTCCGGCAGGTCCGGGTGGTCCGGCAGGTCCCATACAACCCGGGTCACCCCTAAGCCCCTGCGGACCTTGCGAGCCTGCAGGGCCCATACATCCCTGATCTCCTTTTGGCCCTTGTATACCCTGAGGTCCTGGAAACCCAGGATAACCAGGATAACCGTTATCCCCTCTGGGACCTTGTATCCCTAAAGAGCCTTGGCAACCATTGTCACCCCTTGGACCCTGCAAGCCCTGAGGCCCTTGAGGTCCAGGATAACCAGGATAACCGGGATAACCGGGACAACCGGGACAACCACTGTCACCTTTTGATCCATGCGGCCCAGAAGGACCGGGAGGACCGGGAGGACCAGGAGGACCAGGGAAAACGCTCGGAGAAGTATAAGCATGCGCATCCGCCGCTGAAGCACTGGAACTAGATTCTCTGTCATCATCAAAGCTTCTGTTAGTGTATATATATCCAGCCATTTGTCACCATCACTTTCTCTAAAATATATTACTAAAATCAATTTGTTTTTAAACACTACTGTTTAAGCTCAGCACAGAAGTGGTTTAAAATGTTTTTTTTAGTAACACATATAGTTTTTTTTGTTCAAACAGTAATTGCATACATGATAATTGCCAACGCAACAATTAACATGTTTAGCGTTTTTTGGTTGGTAATCCACATCTATATTGGTAGTTACATTAATAAATGGTGGGCAATCTGAGGGGCAAAAACAATTATTATCGTAACAAAAATTGGACTCCCTGCCACAAGATTTATGAAAACCATAAATAGAATTGTTTTGCTCGTTACAGTTGTATTGATTATTTTGGCATTCAAAGGGCGCAGACAGGCAGCAGTCGCCTTTATGGGCGTGACATTGACAGGCATTATAATCAAAACAACCGCTTTTTTGAATTACAGAGCCGCTACCTGCTTGATATTGACCTACATGATTATAGCCTATAGGTTTACAATACACCTGCTTATGATTAAAGTGTTTTGGAACGCTAGGTTTGCAGAAATCCTGCATTTGATGACTACAGCCATAAAATGAAGCCTCGCTCTCGCATTGGCATTCACATTCGCTTTCACAATCACAATCACATTCACATTGGCAGTCACCTTCACAATCACAATCACAATCGCATTCACAATCACATTCGCATTCTTGACAGCAGCAAGGATTGCATCTAAGCTTGATTTTTGGGCAAGCAAAAATTATTGTTGATACAGAAAGCTTTCTGCAATTCAATCGTTGTACTTTTATGTATTCAATAGCTGTAAATACATCCACCACTTTACAATCCATATCTTTTAATAGCACAAACATACAAAAAGGCACATTAAAGTGTGCCGAATTGACTGATTGACAGCACATATTTGAGGCATAAACAATCTTAATGTGCTTTACTCCCTCGATGACCAGCTTTTTTCCCACTGGAGTACAAATAATTTTGTGTGAGGAAACCGAAAGATGAACTTTTGCCTGCAAAATACACTCCATAGAAGGTTTTTGCATAGGGATACAAAACTTGTCGGTTTCACATATCTGATTAGAAGGAAAATGAGGCGGGCATTTAGGAAATATATTAACAGGAGTAAGTCCTGATATTTCAATGTTATTGCTCATTATACAAAACCCCTTAAATTTTTTCTTTCTTTTTTACCAGTATATGAGATAAGCTCTCTCGCTGTGCTTAGCAGGTAATTACAATAAATTCTTGATTATAAAGACAGCTCATACTGGGGTTGGATAAGCGATTATCTACGGCTACCCCTCAAACTTTTAGCCACTCCACTTAGAAAGCTATATATAAAAGGAGTTTAACACAAAAGGTGTAAAAATTTATTAAAAGGATTGCCTATGACTAACAGCTCAATAGTTGTTTTTTTCCAGATTGGATTATAGTCAATAAGTGGACACAAAAAGCGAAAATTAACAAGCGCACAAAAGCTTTTCATCCTCACTGCAGTCAAAAAGTTAATAGCAGAATGAATACCATTTCGGTTGTAACACCCTTCAATTGTTTCAAAACATTTTGCCCGTAAATACAAAGAAACCACCTCATAATGAGATGGTTTCTTTGTATCAACGACTGTTGACGATTATGGTTGCGGAGGCAGGATTTGAACCTACGACCTCCGGGTTATGAGATATGATATTCGCTTATTGCAATCATTAATCACCTGCTATAACCTCTACTACTTTGCGATTTCTTGTTGCTCACTCTGTTGTGATTTATAGCCATTTTTAGCGGCTTCTTATCTCAATAAACATCAGATAAACATATGCTTGTAGCATTCCAATAATTTAATAAAAACCAAGTTTATATAAGAAAAGAGCATTACTGACACCCATTTTGCGGATAAGCAAAACGAAGGAATTTAGGTCCGGCTACTAAATTGCCGTATGACCCTGTTAGACATGGAAGATTTGCTGCCGTAAAAATAATGGGTTTACCAAAGGCAAAACAAAGAAAACCTCATGACGCTTTTTGTTGCTGCCTTTTTCCTGAATTCTTCACCGGAATAGCAGTCTCTCCGCATTTTACTCTTTTTAAAAGTATGAAATCTTGCGAAAACAAGAGCTTTTTTAAGATAATTTTAATTTATATAGAAAGGTCTTTTAAATGGTCGATAACAAATGCTTACTAAATATCAGTGAAAATAACTGAGAGAAATGACAAACTCCGTGCGTTTTGTGTGTCTAGTAATACTGAGACGCATCATTCTCAGGTGACTAAATTTGTGCGAAAACTGGTTCACTTTCTTTGCCATTTTCGGCTCAGTTTTTGCAATCAATTCTATATTCATATGATTCAATTGTTTCGACTCTACAAAAATAATAAGGACCATTTTTGAGATATCGTCATGGTCTTATAAACTGGACACCGAGTTAAGCGTGAAAAGTGGAAATATTGTACCTTATATTACAAACAAGCCATCTCAACCTTTCGGCGGATTGATTGTTAATCAAATTATTTTATTAAGTCTTATCGGTAAGCTTCTCTGGTTATTATTTAAAATTCTTTTTCAGTTTAAATCTATTGACTTGTTGTTTTAAAATATCAGCTTGTGAGAAAAGTTCTTCACTCGATGAAGCACCTTCTTCTGCTGTAGCAGTATTGTTTTGAACAACTTCAGATACCTGCATGATACCTTGATTGATTTGATTGATACCCATTGTTTGTTCATTAGAAGCAATGGCAATATCATTTACTAACTTTGCCGCCTCTGCAACATCCTCTACCATTCGACTCAAGGCAACAGCTGTTACATTGGCTAACGTAGAGCCAACTTCAACTTTTTTAATGGAACTTTCAATCATATTAGTTGTTTCTTTTGCTGCATCTGCTGATCTTGCAGCAAGGTTTCTAACCTCCTCAGCAACTACCGCAAAACCTTTGCCATGCTGTCCGGCATGGGCTGCTTCAACTGCAGCATTGAGAGAAAGAATGTTGGTTTGGAAAGCGATATCATCGATTACTTTAATAATTTTTGAAATATTGCTTGATGCGTTGTTGATCTCTTCCATAGATCTCAACATATCTGCCATTTGCTGATTGCCTTTTTCGGCATTTAGTTTAGTTTTTTCTGCAAGTTCACTGGCTTCTGTGGCATTATTAGCATTTTGTTTAGTCTGAGCAAAAATTTGTTCAATAGATGAAGTCAACTCCTCTATAGAACTAGCCTGCTCCGTTGCTCCTTGGGACAATGTCAAGCTAGAGTCAGATACTTGACGTGATCCAGCTGACACTTGTTCGGCTGCCGAATTTATGTTTGTCATTACTTCATTTAAGTTGTTGGTCATGTTATTCAAAGACCAAGCTAAAGCACCAATTTCATCATGCGAATTTATATCAATATTCACATTCAGATCACCTTGAGCTACTCTATCTGCAACTTTTTTGATATTGATAATGTTTCTGCATAAACGTCTGGAGAAATACCAACCTATCAAACAAGCTGCTACAATGAATACCAAACCAAATAAATAGGTCTTGGTTTTGAACTCGCTGGCCATCTTATCATAAGGTGTATTAGGAACACCAACATAAAGGATACCGATGACAGTGCCATCCTTGTCTTTAATGGGTTCATAGACTGTTTGATTAATAACTCCGACAACTTCAGCTTCGCCAACATATTGGCTTTTTTCTATCAAAGTTACTTGTGCAACATTATCAGATACTTGGGTGTCGGTAGCTCTTTCTCCTGTGTCCGTAATAACATTAGTCGTCACACGAGTATCTCCTTGGAAAACAGTAACCGTATCACCTGTTAGCTCCCCAATTACATCCACTAGATCGTAATTGTTATTTAAGGGGACTTCACCTTTATAAATCTTATCATTTATGATTTGCCAATCTCCGGGATACTTATAATCCAAAACTAATTTGGTCATAGCTAAATCGGATTCCAATTTTTCCTGAGCGGCTTTTATAACTTTATCATGCATAATTGCGCCCATTAACCAGGCTATGACCACAATACTGATAATAATAACTAGAGAAAACATCATTATTATTTTAGTTTTTACACTAGAATTTTGTCTAAACATTTCCCTTTCAGCTCCTTTTTATAATTAAAACTAAAAGATTTACTCACCTTTTAATGCCTTGTTACTTCAGGCCTAGTTCACATCAATTGTTTAAATACTTTAACAAGTATTTTTTTTAAAATTAGATTGAAATCTGGTAATAAAAATTCCCCATTCCCATAATTTATTTGAAAAAAACCATAACCAAAATTGATAACAGATCTATAGCAAAAAGACTTTCAAAAACCCACTAAAATTTATTTCGACTTATTTTTTAATAAAATTATGCTTTATTTTGGCAAGTTCACGAAAAACTTGACACAAAGTTAAGCAATTTTGAATTACAAACCGTACGGAGCTAAGCCAGCCCAAAGAAGAATGAATGTTCCCACAAAGTAAAAAAACATTTATTATTAGCTTTCGGTTTTTAATGCCAAAATCTGGGAAAGGCTTATATTAAGCCTTTCCCGAACGCACTTCTCTAAACCCTTGACATCAATCAATACTACATACTCAACATGAACTGTTCATGGAAACAAAACAAAAATATTATATCATACCCCACAAACATCAAATAAACAACTGCATGTAGGTTAAACACAAAAAAGGCGCCTAGTTTTTCAACTAAGCGCCTGCTAAACATGGTTGCGGAGGCAGGATTTGAACCTACGACCTCCGGGTTATGAGCCCGACGAGCTGCCAGCTGCTCTACTCCGCGATATTTAAATGGTGGAGGGGGGTGGATTCGAACCACCGAAGGCGGAGCCGGCAGATTTACAGTCTGCTCCCTTTAGCCACTCGGGAACCCCTCCATAGAATATCCGTAAGCTATTTGTTTTAACCTTTGTTCGGGATGGAGCCGACGATGGGACTCGAACCCGCAACCTGCTGATTACAAATCAGCTGCTCTGCCAGTTGAGCTACGTCGGCAAGGAACAAAAATTATTATAACAGGCTTTAGGCTTCTTGTCAACAATAATATTTATTTTTTTGATAAAAAGATTCTATGTTTGTCAATGATATGAACCAGAAAAAGCGGCGAGAAGTTGAAGAGGGCTAAGCCAACCGAGGGTACGCATAGGCTTGTTGTTGCTCCAAGATAAATGAGATCGTAGATTTATGTT
>Ga0172378_10002808_pt1 | contig 16352 bp, 10 predicted proteins | sample GrowelOW332metaG_FD_119755 | JGI IMG/M metagenome (GOLD analysis project Ga0172378, IMG submission 119755) | Groundwater microbial communities from an aquifer near a municipal landfill in Southern Ontario, Canada - Pumphouse #3_1 metaG | ecosystem: Environmental > Aquatic > Deep subsurface >... | reverse complement strand
TACGTTATCCTGATAAGCCTTGGGTGAGAAGTTATGCTTGCCCACTAAACGATTCTTTAAAAAAAATACTGCATTATCTTAATATACCTGAGAATACATTTATACGGGGTGGCTCAAACTGATAAAAAAATCAGAAGTTTTCATATCCTATTCAGCGGAATATGGGTTTTAACATTGCATCAGCAGTTACGTCATGTTTTCTAAAGTTACTGTTAATAAGTACAACCCAAAAAAACCCTAAAGTTCACACTCTAAGGCTAATTTTTAATAATTTAATTTTTATTTTTGTAAATCCTTAAGTTACAGAATTTTTTGTATCTAATTATATTTTCAATCTAATTACTTTATTTTAATAGGATTAAAATCTATAGCATCACAGGAAGTAAGAAGAAATTCTATTCCATCTATTTGGTCTTTAAGACTTTTTATTCCTTCACCATGAATGTGCCCATATATGCATTTTTTAACATTGTATTCTTTAAGAACATCCAGGAGCAAATTCCCTTCGTGCTTATCATTAAATGGAGGATAATGAGTCATTGCAATAAATTCCCTTCCCCCCATTTTTTCTCCTTCTATAAGAGAATTTCTAAGCCTGATGGCTTCTCTTTCATATATCTTTCTGTCATGTTCTGTAAATTCCGAAGCATTTCCGGGAACTACCCAGCCTCTTGTACCACAAATAGCTGTTTCCTCATATAAAAATGAATTATTTTGTATAAAATTCACATTATCATATAAGGAGTTTAATTTAGTAATTGAGGTCCAGAAATAGTCATGATTTCCTTTAACTAATATTTTTCTTCCCGGCAGGGAATTGAGATATTCAAGATCCTGCATACTGCCTTCCAGCTTCATTGACCAGGATATATCTCCTGCTATTAAAACAGTATCCTCTTCCCTTATATTAGCTTTCCAGTTTGCTTTAATATTATCATGATGTTTATACCATTTAGGTCCAAAAATATCCATAGGTTTATCATTCCCAAAGGATAAATGGAGGTCAGATATTGCATATAAACTCAAAATATCACCTACAATTTATATAATACGGAATCTATCATATTTTTTCTTTCCTCTTTTTATTATCATTTCCCCGTCTTTAAAATCATCTTCGCTGATAATATAAGCAAAGTCTGTTACCTTTTTATCATTTATAGACAGTCCACCTTGAGCAATAAGTCTTTTAGCTTCTCCTTTAGAAGGAAGAATTCCACTTGACACAAGAAGGTCAGCTATAGTTTTTCCCAGTACATCTTTTGAAACATCTATGGCAGGAACACTTGACATATCATCACTTACTCCAAACAGCGCCTTGGCCCCAAGCCTTGCCTTTTCAGCCTCAGTTTCTCCATGTACCAGCTTTGTAACTTCATAGGCTAAAACTTCCTTAGCCTGATTTATTTCCTGATCTTTTAATGAGCCTAATCTTCTTACCTCATCCATTGGAATAAACGTAAGAAGGCTTAAGCATTTTTCTACATCCTTATCATCTACATTTCTCCAGTACTGATAGAAATCAAAGGGAGATGTTTTTTCTCTATCCAGCCAAACTGCTCCATTTTCTGTTTTGCCCATTTTCTTTCCTTCTGAATTTGTAAGAAGGGTAAATGTCATGCCGTATGCCATAGTTTCGCTCTTTCTTCTGATAAGATCGGCTCCTGCCAATATGTTTGACCATTGATCGTCTCCGCCTAATTCAAGTTTACAGCCATATTTTTTGTTTAAAACATGAAAATCGTAGCCCTGCATTAGCATATAGTTAAATTCTAAAAATGTAAGTCCCTTTACTAATCTTTGTTTAAAGCATTCAGCGGTTAACATCCTGTTTACTGAAAAATGAGCTCCAACATCTCTTAAAAATTCCACATAATTTAAACCTAATAGCCAGTCTGCATTATTCTCCATAATTGCTTTCCCATCTGAAAAATCAACTAGTCTTGCCATTTGCTTTTTAAAGCAGTTTCCGTTATGCTCTATCTCTTCTCTGGTAAGCATCTTTCTCATATCAGTTTTTCCTGAAGGGTCTCCTACCATTGCAGTCCCCCCTCCAATTAAGGCTATTGGTCTATGCCCTGCCCTTTGCATATGAGCCATTACCATAAGCTGAATAAAATGTCCTACGTGCAGGCTGTCAGCTGTTGGGTCAAAGCCTATATAAAAGGTAACTTTTTCTTTACCTAATAATTCTCTTATTTCATCTTCGTGGGTTAATTGTTTTATGTATCCTCTTTCAAGAAGGGTATCATATACATTTGCCATTAAATATACCTCCAATTGTACTTATCTGCTTATTATTATATAAATAAAATATAAATTAATCAAGGTAATTACATAATACTCTTTCAGCTGATTTTTAGATTAAAAAATGCTGTTGATATAATCAACAGCATAATTTTATGCTACATACTTTTTCATAAACTCAGGAATTTCTTCCTTCGTTGTGTTTATATTTATATAAAGCTCAACGTTATATTTTTGAGACAATTTTTCAATCTTTTCAAACAGACTTCCCGCTTCTTCTAAGTTGCCCTTAACTATGTTTAAAAGTCCATCAACAAATATTTTTTCTACATCATAATCTTCTGATAATATACCACACAAAAACCCATAAAAATCATTATAATCGTTTAGTTCATACTCACTTGAATTTATAAATCTTATCTTTCTGTCTAGTTCATGCATCGGCCTTGAATCATCATCAATATATACCAAATCTCCTTTGGCATTTAAGGCCATTTCATTAGCCGTAGAAATTAGTGCTTTAGTCTTTCCAGATCCTCTTTTGTTACAGTTCAAATGAATCATTTCTACCACCCCTTATTTAATTTTAGTATAGGTTTATACAAATTATATAATATTCAGAATATTTATTCAAGTTAAATATAATAAAAAGAGGAAATTTTATCCTCTTTTTATTTTGAAATTTTCTAATGCTTTAATAAATATAGCCGCTGTGATTAATCCTGCCGTTCCCTGAACTATATTAGTTGGTATATCAAGAAGGGATGCCTGCAATCCTCTTATAAAAGTATAGCTTTCTGTACTTGTAAAGAATTTATAAATTATTGCTCCTGTAAGATAATATCCTGCTATCATCCATAAAACAGCCGGTATAAATGCAAATACATTTTTATACTTTTCATACAATACAGATGCCAGATATGCCATTACACCTTTAATAACAAGGGTAAATGGAGACCAAATCATATATCCTGATGCAACGTCAAATAAAAACATTGAAATGCTTGATGCTGCAACTGCCTTTTTTCTTGAAAGTATTGCTGCTGACAAAAGTACCATTCCATCACCTAAATGAACTGTACCAAAATGAGAAGGAAGGTGAAATAAATAAGTAACTATAAATATCACTGCTGCCATAAGTCCTGTTTCAACAATGTCATAGGTTCTGCTTTTTTTTAAATTTTTTTCCATTATAATCTCTCCTCGCTCTCTATTCTATTATTATATTTGTAATTTAAATATAAATAAAGTGTATCGATACAATTCAAGAATAATATATGATTATATGGATAAACTAATTATATGATGTTATGTGGAGGTAAAATATGAATATACTTTCCTTTATAACAAGCCTGCTGCTGGTTATTTGCTTTGTAGGTCTTGTTTTTAAGTTTGGAGGGAATCTGATTAATTTTTTGATATTTATAGCAGGGATTATATTTATTGCAGATGTATTAGTTAATTATAAGTTAAGATAATAGGTTTTAATGAATATAATAATATGGATATAGGATAAATAGTATAAAATGATTGTTTATTCTATATTATTTTATATTAAAGCCTAATTTAAACTGTAACCTGAAGTAGAAACCTCCGCTTATAGAAGTGGAGGTCTTATAATTTATATAAAAAAAAGGATATATTTAATATATAATATATCCCACATCTTACTTTATAATATTTTTATTAAATGGTATAGATAAAAAGCTGCTTATTATTTGATTTAATCTTTATTCATATCAGATAGAACAAGCCCTTTATTATGTTCCAGTGCCCAGGATATGGACCATTGACTTTGAAATAGTATCAAGCTTCTGTCCCTTTTATCCTTAACTAGTTTGGAATCTGAAGTAAGAACTAGATTTTCAGGCTCTCGATCGCATTTCTCTATCCACCTTATGCTGGTGTAAGGAAGTCTTTCCAATTTAAGATCCACATTATATTCATTTTTCAGTCTATATTCCAATACTTCAAACTGAAGAACACCAACGACTCCTACTATAAGTTCTTCAATTCCAATGTAAAGCTCCTTAAATACCTGAATGGCACCCTCTTCAGAAATCTCCGTTATACCCTTTATAAACTGTTTCCTCTTCATTGTATCCATAGTCTTTACCCTGGAAAAATGCTCCGGAGCAAAGGTTGGTATTCCTTCATAAACTAAGTCTTTATTATTTTGGCTTAGGGTGTCTCCTATTTTGAATATTCCAGGGTCAAATACACCTATTATATCTCCTGCATAAGCTTCCTCAATTATCTCCCTGTCCTGTGCTAAAAATTGCTGAGGCTGAGAAAGCTTTATCTTAGTTCCTTTTTGGGCGTGGTAAACTTCCATTCCCTTAGTAAATTTACCTGAACATATCCTCATAAAAGCTATTCTGTCTCTATGGGCAGGGTTCATATTAGCCTGAATCTTAAATATAAAGGCTGAAAAATTGTTTCCTTTAGGGTCTATTATCCCATTATTTGATTTTCTTGGAAGGGGAGGCAGAGTATATTTTAAGAAGTCCTCTAAAAATGGCTCAACTCCAAAATTTGTAAGAGCACTTCCAAAAAACACTGGTGTCAAGCTTCCATTCCTAATCTTATCCAGGTCAAACTCATCTCCTGCCATATCAAGCAGCTCTAAATCATCTTTAAGCTTGATAAGAAGATGCTCCCCTATTATTTCTTTAACTTTATCATCCTCCAGGTTTCCTTCTATTACTTCAACCTGATTTTGTCCGTGATTACCGCCATTAAATAGCTCAATAATATTTTTTGTTCTATTGTATACGCCTTTAAACTCTTTACCGCAGCCTATAGGCCAATTCATAGGGAAAGAATTTATACCCAGTTCTTTTTCTATATCTTCCAATAATTCAAATGGGTCCTTAGATTCTCTGTCAAATTTATTAATAAATGTAAATATAGGGATTTCTCTTATAGAGCAAACATGAAACAGCTTTTTAGTCTGAGCCTCCACACCTTTAGCTCCATCTATTACCATAACTGCAGTATCTGCAGCAACCAGCGTCCTGTATGTATCCTCACTGAAATCCTGATGGCCTGGAGTATCTAGTATATTAATGCAAAAGCCGCCGTATTTAAACTGCATAACTGATGAGGTAACAGAGATACCTCTCTGCTTTTCTATCTCCATCCAGTCAGAAACAGCATGCTTGCTGGCCTTTCTGGATTTAACAGAGCCTGCAAGCCTAATAGCTCCACCATATAATAGAAGCTTTTCTGTTAGGGTTGTTTTACCCGCATCCGGATGTGAAATTATGGCAAAGGTCCTTCTTTTATCTATTTCATTTATATAATCCTGCATGTTTTCTCCTCTTCCTTTAAATCAGAAAATTGAATAATTGATTTTTTCTTATATTCTAACTGACTTAAAAATTATATCAATATAATATGTTTTTTTCAACAAAGAATAAAAAATCCTCATCCTGTTGAATAATATTCTTATTTAGTATAGTATTTCTTATATGTTGTTTTAATATTTATAGTTTATGCAAGGAGGATGTATGTACAAGTTAGTAGCATTAGATATGGACGGAACTCTATTAAATAATGAAAAAAAGATATCTGAAAATAATAAGGAAGCTATTTTAAAATGCAAAAACTTAGGCGTTAAGTTTGTATTATCAACAGGGAGGCCTTTATCCGGAATAAAAAAGTATTTAGAACAGCTGGGATTAATGGAAGATGATAATTATTCAGTTTTACTAAATGGAGCCTTAGTTCAAAATAACAGTACAAGCAGTACCTGTTATGAAGAAGGTCTCACTTATGAGGAGCTTCTACTAATTAAAAATTTTTTAGACAAAAATAATGTTAATTTTCATATTTTCACAGATAAATGTGTATACTCAGAAACAGGCAATTTATATACTGAATATGAATCAAGAGAAAATAATATTCCATTAATTAGAGACAGCTATTCGGAAATAAAAGATGAGAAAATATTGAAGCTGGTAATAGGAGAAGAAAGTGAAAAATTAGATCAGGTAGAAAAAATAATTCCAAAAGAATTTAAAGATAAATTTACAACAATGAGAAGCACACCAATATTTTTTGAATTTCTAAATAAAAAAGCAAGTAAGGGAGCTGGAATAGAGTTTTTGACTAAGCTTTACGGATTTAAAAGAGAAGATGTAATTTGTATGGGAGATGCAGAAAATGACATATCCATGCTGAAGTATGCAGGACTTCCAATTACTCTTTCAAATGCTTTCCCTAAAGTTAAAAAAGCTGCAAAATATATAACTTCATCAAACCAGGAAGATGGAGTAGCAGAAGCTCTTAACAAATTTATATTAAAATAAAAAAATCGACTGATGTCGATTTTTTATTTTTGGATAAATCCTATTTTTTTCTGCATTTTTCTCAAAGTCTTATTTGCTGCATAGCTGGCTTTTTCAGCTCCCGCCTTATAAATGTTTTGTAAATATGCTTTATCTGTAAGTAAATCCTTCACTTTTTTCTGAATAGGCTCAAATTCAGAAATTATAGCTTCTGCCACATCCTTTTTAAACTGTGCGTAGCCTAAGCCCTTATACTTTTCTTCAATTTCAGAAAAGCTAATACCTGATATTGCACTTAATATTGTCATCAAATTTTTAACTCCCATCTGCTCATCAGAATACTTAACTTCACCTATACTGTCAGTAACTGCTCTATTTATCTTCTTTCTTATAACATCAGGCGGATCCATAACCAGTATAAAGCTGTTTGCATTGTCTGACGACTTTGACATTTTTTTATCTGGATCCTGAAGATCCATTATTTTAGCTCCTGACTCCGGAATATATGGTTCAGGAATAACAAAGGTATCACTGTATAAATTGTTGAATCTGGCAGCTATATCTCTAGTAAGCTCTAAATGCTGCTTTTGATCCTTTCCAACCGGGACTAAGTCTGTCTGATAAAGTAAAATATCAGCCGCCATAAGCACAGGATAATTTAGAAGTCCTGCTAAAACTCCGCCTTCATATTTATTTGATTTATCTTTAAACTGAGTCATTCTGTTTAGTTCTCCAATATAAGTGGAGCAATTTAAAAGCCAAGCTGCTTCACTATGGGCAGGAACATGAGATTGAATAAATATTGTATTTTTTTCCGGATCTATTCCGGCAGCAATATATATTGCCAACAATTCCAAAGTCTTTAATCTAAGCTCTGCCGGTTCCTGTCTTACAGTAATGGCATGTAAATCTACTATGCAATAATAGCAGTCGTAAGCATCCTGAAGCTTTACCCAATTTTTTAATGCTCCTAAATAGTTACCCAGTGTAAGCTCTCCAGAGGGCTGAATTCCACTAAAAATTGTCTTCTTTTTCTCTTCCATAATTACCTCCTAATAATAAAAACCCTATAGTATTAAAACTATAGGGCGAAATATCGCGGTACCACCTAAATTAAAAGGATAGCCTTTCATCTTTTTAGATACTACAGAAAATCATAAAATTTTCCAACTGCATATCAAGTCATTGTAACGTATGACGTGCGTCCTTAACTACTTCTTTCATCAAGGCTCCTCCAAGACCCATTCACCTTAAGCATGACTGCCGCATTACACCATCTGCAGCTCTCTTTAAGTTTGTTTTTAAGATTACTTGCTTCTCTTCAACGGATTTTACTAAATTATATAATTTAAACTTTGATTTGTCAATATTACATTGCCTCATATCTTTATTAGTATATTATGTGATTTCCTTTCTTCCAGCATTATTTCTTCAGCCTTTATCCCATCTATATATATACCCTTATCTTTATCTCTGACCACAGTTATTTTATAATTATATTTATCTGTAATATATTCAAGTTTGTAGCCCTTCCATTTATCAGGGATACAAGGCTGGATTTTCATTATTCTGCCCTGAATTTTAAGTCCCAGGATTCCTTCTATCCCAACTCTATACATCCATCCCGCAGCTCCGGTATAGAAGCTCCAGCCTCCTCTTCCTATATGAGGTTCCGTTGCATAAATATCTGCTGTCATTATATATGGTTCTACCATATATATATCACTTTCAAGCTTTGTCTTCGAGTGATTTATAGGATTTAAATCACTGTACATGTCATAGGCCATATTACCTCTGTTTAGCATTATCTCTGCAAGTACTGCCCAAATGGCACCATGAGTATACTGTCCTCCATTTTCTCTGACTCCAGGTACATATCCCTTAATATATCCAGGTTCCTTTTCCCATTTATTAAATGGAGGTGACAGAAGAAGGATTAATCCCTTATCCTTTAGATACAAGTTCTTTTCCAAAGAATCCATAGAGGTTCTGGCCCTATCCATATCTGCCACACCGGAAATAACAGACCAGGACTGAGATAGAGAATCTATTTTGCATTCACCGCTGGATATTGACCCAACAGGTGTTCCATCATCAAAATAGGCTCTTCTATACCAGCTTCCATCATAAGCATTCTTTTCTATATTTTCCTTGATGAAATTTAAATTATTTAAATAGCAATCTGCCTTTTCATTCATATTTTCATTTTTTAAAACTGGAATTATATCCTTTAATATCCTACATAAGAAGAATCCCAGCCAGATACTTTCTCCTTTTCCTTTATTACCAATAGTATTCATTCCGTCATTCCAGTCACCGCTGCCCATACGAGGCAAACCGTGAGAACCATATTTCAAACTTCTGTCTATGGCTTTTATAATATGGGAAAGTATAGGCTCTTTAATATCAGAAACAGTTGATATATTGTATCTTTCATCCTCTCCTTCTCTTAATGGGACATCCTTAAGATAACTTACCTGTTCTTTTAATATGCTGTAATCTCCGGTAACATTGATATAATCTAATACTACATAGGGAAGCCATAGCAAATCATCGGAAAATCTGGTTCTAATACCGCTTTCTACATATGGATGCCACCAATGCTGAACATCTCCCTCCTCGTATTGTCTTGAAGCAGAAAGAAGAATATGTTCCCTTTCTAAATCAGGTTTTATATAATGAAGTGCCATAACATCCTGAAGCTGATCCCTAAAGCCATAGGCTCCTCCGCATTGATAAAATCCGGTTCTTCCCCAAATTCTGCAGCTAAGAGTCTGATATAAAAGAGGACCATTTATCAGAAGGTTAAAATCTTCATCCTCTGTTTCTGCTTTTAGACTTCCCGTAATGCCCTTCCAGTATCTTTTTGTCTTTTCTAATTCTTCCAGTGCAGCATCTGGATTTTTATATTTTTCTGTTACTTTATCTATTTTGTCCAGAGAATCTTCTTCGCCTAAAATGATTATTATCCATTTTTCTTCACCTTTTTTTAAGTCAAAGCTGCTGAGAGCCGAAAGACAAGGATCAAAGCCTGCTCCAACCTTATTTGAAAGGGAAATGTTCCTTAACCCCTCAGGATTATCAAGAGATTGATTTCTGCCAATAAATTCTTCTCTTTTCCCCGTATATGAATTTTCTCCTGCCAATAATTTAAGATAAGCAATTTCTTTGTTAAATGGGTAGTTATAAGGGTTATTGGCATATATATAGTCTTTATCTTTATTTATATAAGTTGTAATATACTGAGCTGTATTTTCCTTATTAACCCCCATGACTAAATCAATATAGCAGGCCAGTGAAATTTTTCTGTCTTCATCTCTGTTATTCTTAATTTTTATTAAATTTATTTTTAGATTTCCTTCAATTGGTACAAATACTATCATTTCACCTATTAAATCCATAAAATAATGTTTAAATACGGAATAGCCAAAACCATGCTGCACTATATATTCACCCTGATCTCTTATTGGCTTTCCGGTAATAGATGACAGTGCTCCATCTTCGTCCTTGAAATAAATCAGTTCTCCTTCTCCATCTATAACAGGATCATTACTCCAGGATGATATCTTATTTTCTCTGCTGTTTTTATTAAAGGAATAGGAGACTCCCAGCTCGGATATCATAGTTCCAAAATTTTTATTTGAGATAATATTTACCCAAGGCTTAGGTGTATTGCTGTAATTATTTAAAAGTACTGTATATGAGCCATCCTTTTTATTAAATCCTCCGTAACCATTAAAGAACTCCAGCTCTTCTTTTTCAAATTCATAGAAGTTTTCACATTTTACTTCTTTAATTTCCAGATCAATTTTTTTTATCTTGTCAGCTTTTGTTCTTATTCCGTTCATCAGACTTCCATTATCAGAATCCAGAAGAAGTCTTGATGATCCATATAATAAATTTCTAAATTCTTCTGTTATAGTGTCTTCCTTAATCACAAAAATTTTACCTTTAATTTTTATCTGGCATCTGGTCCTAGCTACCTCATCTGAGGCTAATCTCCATATTGGATGCTCATAGCTGCTTTTATCCTTTACCTCTATTACCAGATCGAAATCAAGCCCTTTAGTATTTAGATAGTAAAAAGCTTTTAATACCTGTTTCAGTAAATAAATACCTTTTTGATCTCTTAATATAAGTGTAACGATAGGCAAATCTCCGGATATACCATGCTTCCAAAAATCAGTTTGATAAGCTTTAATTTTCATAATATAATTATCCAATTCTTCTGTTTTGCTGCTTAAGAAAATTATTTTTGAAGCCATAAGCTGATAAAGGTTTGCCTGAGCTGCTTTTATTGAATTATACTTCAATTCAATTTCTTTTTCGATTTTTGAAAGTAAAAATGTCCTGTCAACCATCCCCATATCCTTATATTTTTTAATAAGAGATAACCCTTTATTTAAATTAGCTGAGTAAGCTGTAATAAAAGCAATACTTGCTGATTTATTCTTTTTTATTTTTATTCTTTGTCTTATTGAAAATATCGGGTCTATAACTGCTCCTAAAGTATTACTTAAATTCTTATCTTTATCTAAAGCCTGTGGGTTTTTAAGATTTCTTCCTCTTCCAATAAATTTTTCTCTTGAGGTTTCATAGGTTATATCTCCAAAAGCCTCCCCTGATAAGACTATTGACTGAAGTAAAAATTCTTCCCTGCTTTTTGGTTCTCTTTTTCTTCTTCTTCCAATAAGACTTTCTGTTTCAGCATCATATTCTGTACTGATAAAGAGGTTTGAAAAAGCAGGGTGACTCAAATCGCTGTTATATGAGGACAAGGCTATTTCCATATAAGATGTAATTTCAATTACTATATCTTCTTCACCTAAATTATTTATTGTTATCTTTCTAAGCTCTACATCATCCTCAGCAGACAGGGTGATTTTTGTTGTTGTTTTAATGTTTCCATCCAATCTGGAGAATTCAGCACAAGATAACGAAAAACTTACATTATACCTATCTCCTTCCTTTTTTACCGGCTGATAATAGCTGCTAAAAATTTCATTTTCCTCAATATTTCTTATATAGAAGAAATATCCCAAATCATTTTTGACTTTGTCTCTTCTCCATCTATAAAAGAAAATATTATCATTTTTGCTCCATCCGCTGCCGCTGTTTGTTATCATCATATGACAGCTTCCATTTGAAAGAAGCAATGTTTCCGGGTCTTTAGTATTTGCAGTTCCATAATTTCTCACTACGCTGGAATTTTTATATCCGCTGCTGTATTCTTTTTTAAAGCTGAATTTTCTCCTATATACTATTTTCTTTGGAGCCTTTTCCTGCAGCAGCAGTTCTACAGATTTAACTCTGGGTATACTGTGAAATCTATTCTGCAATATATTTTTATTAATTACATTATCCAGCGATAACAGGCTCATTCCTAAATGATGAACCATAAAGCACTTGACAACTCTGCCCTTTTCGTTTTTTCTGCCTATATTATGAGTATAATCTATAGCTTCATAAAAGCCATATCTGCCGCTTGTGCCTAATTCTTTAAGCTTTTTAAGGTTATTATATGCGCCTCTTTTATCAGTCATCAGAGCTAATATTGAGGAATAAGGAGATATAACAAGTTCATTTGAAAGTCCTCTTTTAAGTCCGATTCCAGGTACACCAAATGCTTTATACTGATATATCATGTTAATGTCAAAATCATAAAATGCAGATTCTGATATACCCCAGGGGACTTTTTTTCTGCTGCAATACTCCTTCTGACCATTTATTACCGAATTATATGTTAAATCAAGCAGTGAGTCTTTGTAATTTTTCATTATAAGCTGCGGCATAAAATATTCAAACATAGTGCCGCTCCAGGATACTAAACCTTTTTTACCCTTTCCCATTATTGCTGCTGCGCGGCCTAGCTTAAACCAATGTTTTACTTCTATCTCTCCTTTTGCTATTGCTATAAAACTGGCCTGCCTTGCTTCTGAGGCTAAAAGGTCATAATAGCAATTATCCATTGTCATTCTGTCAACATTATATCCTATGGAAAACAGCTCTTTGTTTTGATTGTACATGATTGTAAAGTCCATATCCTCTACCAGTTTGTCAAAATAACATATTATATTATCAATAGATTTTACTATCTCTTCGCTTTTATTTACTTTATTGCCATTAATCTTTATATAATTTATTTCATCTATATATTTATTTATATCAGATTTAAGTTTTTCACTCCAATAACTTTCTACACTTTTTTCAACTAAAATACTGTTTATTTTAGTTAAAAAATTATAAAACTTGTTTATATCAGTATCGCAGCAGTATTTAGGAAAAATTTCTATTTCGGTTTCATCATTGGCAAGTGATATGGTATCATTAATTCCAATTAAAATATTTTGATTGAAGAAGCTTCCATTTTTAATATCTGAAAGCGCTTTTGATGAAGTCATCAGATAACCGGCTAAATTACCACTGTCCACGGTGGATATATAACATGGACTTAAAGGCTTCAAGTTATTTAAATCATACCAGTTATAAAAATGACCATTATACATAGTAAGATTTTTCATGGTACTTATTGTACTATCCAGCCTATCAATTAAATCGATAATGCCAATATATCCCATGTCATAGGCTGCAATATTTGAAATAATTGTCATGCCAATATTTGTTGGTGATGTTCGAAGAGCTATATTTTTGTTTGGCTCCTCCTGAAAATTATCCGGTGCTATATATTTTGTGTTTTCATTTACAAAATCCTGAAAATATGCAAATATTTTTCTTGTAAGCTTTCTTAAATCATTTATCTGAGTATCGTTTAGCAATATAGTATTTTCTTTATTTTCCATGCTTATGAAATAAGCTGTATAAGGGCTTATAATCCATAATAAACATGGCAGCAGCATAATAATTCCTATTCTGCCGGATTCATAATAAGAGACAATCAGTATAATAATTGAATATACCGTTCCCGGCCACATAAGATATATAAAATCCTTCATATCTTTTCCCATTGCTTTTTCCATATCTTCTGCAGTCTGCCATTCCAAAAGCTTTTTTTTACTTATAAAAACTCTGTATATAGTTCTTATTATAGCATCCAGCATCAGATAACCCTGAAATGGAATAAAGGAAAATATCAGAAAGAACTGTTCAGCCACGTACTTAAACTTTGATACATCACCAGAAAGTCCGATTCCTTTAATTGGAGTTACAACAGTTTCCGAAACATCAAATATTATGGGGAACAAAAATGATACAAAAGCTATGGCTAAATATATTTCTTTATACTGAAAAAACATAATTGATATAAGAAGAAGAGTAACAATAGAAGGATACAATAAGCTTATTCTTAAATTGTCAATTATTTTCCATTTTGATAATCTGTTTAATTTATTGCTATTTAGATATTTTATTAGCTGCCAATCACCTCTGACCCATCTGTGAAGCCTCTTAGAACCTGAATTATAAGATGCCGGATATCCGTCAACAAGATTTACATCAGTCACCAGTGCTGTTCTTACCAGACTTCCCTCAAGCAAATCATGGCTTAATACTGTATTTTCTTTTATCTCTCCATCAGTGATAAAATTGAAGGCATCTATATCATAAATTCCCTTACCGGTATAAATACCTTCTTTAAAAGCATCCATATAAACATCTGAAATAGCTGTTGTGTATATATCAAATCCTGTTTCACCGGAAAATATTTTTGAGTATGGAGTCATATTCGCTGATCTGGTGCTTACAGTAATTCTGGGCTGCATAAGAGAATAGCCCCTTAATACTTTTTTGTTTTCATAGTCAATTACTGGCCTGTTAAGCGGATTTATCATAGCACCAACCAGCTTTCTAACTGCCTCCTTAGGCAAGAAAGTATCTGCATCCAGGGTTATCACATATTTTGCTTTAGTCAATTCTGAAATATCAGAGCTTAATACATTATAGCTGGTACTTTTATCTCCTCTCAGCAAATGGTTAAATTCAACCAGCTTTCCCCGTTTTCTTTCCCAGCCTAACCATTTATCTTCCTTGGGGTTATATTGTCTGTACCGGCTGAGGTAATAGAATATATCAGTATCTTTTTTATATTTTCTATTTAACTCATTTATATATTCTATACATTCATTTGTAATTTCCCAGTCCTCTTCCTCCTGCTGATTCTTACTATCCTTATAATCTGCTAATAAGACAAAATATAGATTTTTACATTCATTTGCCAGGTAATATATCTCAAGAGAGTCAATAAGTTCTTTTCCTCTCTTTTTATTCTTTATAATTGCAGGAATGGCAACTATAGTTCTAAACTCCTCCGGGATATCACCTTTGATTTCAGTCTTTGGAATAAAGGATGGCACAGCAACACTGTTTATACTCCAGTTTATAATGGAATTAACTATTTCAGAAAATGGAATTATAGACAGCAAATAAGCAGTAACATATTTGCTTAATTTAAAATCTGCATCCTTTACTGCCAGTAAATAAATAACAATGAAAGACAGAACTAAGGTAAATACAGCATTTAAAAATATATAAATATCAACCTTTTTATTTTGATTTACTTTCATTTTTTTTATGTTTAGACTTAATAAAAGTTGTTCTTTTCCATCATCGTCCAGATAATATCCTACATGCCTTTTATAATCTTCATCTCCCTTTGAAGATAATAGCACAGCTTCATCTGCTATATTTTTTTCAGGTATTTTATATTTTCTGGATATATATTCTATGGATGACCTGTAGTGCTCTTTGCTTTCAAAATCCAGCTTCTGATACAGCAGAATAGGATCATGATTTAAGATGCCGTCAACAACTGATAAAGAATTAAATATATCCTTAATGTCTATCCCTTCAGCAATTCTAAGTGAATTGATAAGGCTGCCGATATTGACCTTAAGTACTGCTTCTTCTTTGCCTTCTTCATTTATAATTTTGTTTAAATCATCTTCGCTTATAGAAATTTTTTTTAATAATTTATAATAATTTTCTGTTCCCTCTGCTCCATAATCTCTTAAAACTTTTTCAAAAGAAATGATATAATATTTTGAATAATTCCCCTCAGGGATCTTATCTAAATCTATTTCATATCTATCCTCGGATAATTTTATCAGGACCTTTTCCCCTTCCTCTTCTCCTTTAAGCCTTTCATTTTGTATGTAAATCAGCTTATCTGATACCCTGCTTATTTTATCAATAAGAGCCATCTTAATCATTACCGGAAGTGCCCAAAGCTCCGCTATATTAAGAGGTATATTTTCCTGAAATTTTGCAATAAATGAAATAAAAGTTTCCGTATCAAAATCAGAATCTTTATTAGATATATAATCCTCAACTATTTGATATATCCTGGGCTTATTGTTTAGTAAAACAGGCAGATTTTTAAAATAGGATCTGGAAACTGCAGATATTATCCCCCTATACTCTTTTTCTATCATATATAAATTATCTAAAAGCCATTCTGCCGGGGGAACAATTTGCTTTTTACTTCTGGACAGGTTATCTAATATTGTGTAGTCATGAAAAATACTTTTGAAACTTTTTTCTATATAATATATAAGCTCTGCAGTTCTTCTGCCATTTTTTACTTCTTCATATTTTTTTGAAATTTTTTCTGCATATGAAATTATCTCTTCTCTGCTTAAATTTTTATCTTCTATTACTCTATCCCATTTATTATTTCTAAATTTATAATAAATAATCAAACCTAATGCTGCCGCAATAATATATTCCATAAATCCACTCCCGTTACTGAAAACTTATAAAAAGTTATAAATTACTACATTACATAATAATCCATATGCTTTTATGTTTCATTCCTTATTCATAGTGTTCTTTTTCATATCATTACTAATACTACTCAAGTGG
>Ga0172378_10002807_pt1 | contig 16356 bp, 18 predicted proteins | sample GrowelOW332metaG_FD_119755 | JGI IMG/M metagenome (GOLD analysis project Ga0172378, IMG submission 119755) | Groundwater microbial communities from an aquifer near a municipal landfill in Southern Ontario, Canada - Pumphouse #3_1 metaG | ecosystem: Environmental > Aquatic > Deep subsurface >... | reverse complement strand
TAGTGTGCTCTTTACCAAGACGGTGCGGGAAAACATTTCTTATGGCAGCAAAAAAGAGCTTAGCGATGCTGAAATCCGCAGCGCTGCCAGGATCGCTCACGCGGATGAATTCATCGAGACTTTCCCTGACAGCTACGATCAGATGCTGGATATAAAGGGTTTGAACCTCTCCGGAGGACAAAGGCAGAGGCTTTGCATAGCCCGTGCCATCGTGGGAAATCCGCCCATATTGATCTTCGATGAAGCTACCAGCGCATTGGATACGGAGAGTGAACGCATGGTGCAAGATGCCATTGATGAAGCCACCAAAAACCGCACTGTGATCCTGATCGCACATCGGCTTTCCACCATCCTTGCGGCGGATAAGATTGTGGTGCTGGAAGGCGGCAACATCATCGACAGCGGCAGTCATGAAGAGCTTTTGCAGCGTTGCGAGAGATATCAGACCCTGTACAATCTACAATTTAATAGCTAAAGGAGCAGCCATGAAGATTAGCGGTTTTTCCTTTGTACGAAACGGCGAAAAGCTGTATTACCCTACCGTGGAAGCCATCCGCTCGATATTGCCCATCTGCGATGAATTTGTGATTGCGATCGGTAAAGGAGATGAGGACGATCACACACGAGAATTGGTGGCTGCCATCAGAGATCCCAAGATCCGCATAATCGATACTGTGTGGGAAGAAAAGTACTGCCATCGCGGGATGATCAACAGCTATCAAACCGATATCGCGATGAAGGAGTGCTGCGGCGACTGGCTGTTCTATGTGCAAGCAGACGAAGTGGTGCACGAAAAGTATCTGCCTGCTATCAAAGCCCGCTGTGAAGAGCTTTTGCATGATACGGAAGTGGAAGGCTTGCTCTTCAAATACCGGCATTTTTGGGGCGATTATCGGCATTATCACAGTGGTCACGGCTGGTATCCCTGGGAGATACGCATCGTACGGAATCTGCCCAATATTCATTCGTACCAAAGCGCGCAATCTTTCCGCTGGTTCGAACACTACGACAATCCGCGTCAGGAAACCGGAACCCGCAAGCTGAAAGTAGCAAGCGTGGATGCATACATTTACCATTATGGCTGGGTACGGCCGCCGCATCTGATGCAGAATAAACGCCGGGCGCTGGACAGCGTGCATTGGGGCAAAGCCAGGGCAGAGAACTACTATGCTTCGGTGCCGGATTATTTTGACTATGGGCCTTTGGATCGTCTGGCAATATTCACAGAGACTCATCCGGAAGTGATGAAAGACATGATCTCCCGTTTCGATTGGGCCGATAAACTGCAGAGCAGCGGTAAGCCCCATCCCGGCAGAAAGCCGCATAAACACGAGCGTCTTGGCATTCGCTTGCTGTCGCTGCTGGAAAAGATTACCGGGCCCATTGGTACTTTCAAGAACTACATTGAGCTAAAGCGATGAAAGCAGTTGACGGCATTCAGAAAGACAGGATAAGCATTGTTATCACAGTATATAACCGTTTGAACCTGTTGCGAAAATGCCTGCAATCCATATTGTGGCAGAGCCGGATGCCATATGAAGTGGTGTTGAGCGATGATGGCTCCGAGGAAGATCCGCTGCCGATTCTGAGAGAATTTCGGGAGAAATTTAGCGGTAAGACACGTTATGTGCGGCAGGAACATCAGGATTTCAGAGCAGCGCGGGTACGCAACAACGGTGTTTCCGTATGCAGCGGCGACATCATAGTATTTCTGGATCAGGATATCGTGATTCCCCCAAAGTATCTGGAGAGCATTTTGCAGTCACTGAAGGAGGGGCGCTTCCTAAGCGGATACCCCGTGCGCCTTAGCAAGAAGCAGACTGAGGCATTGCTGCAGCAAGACCTTACCCGCAGATCATTTAAAGATCTGGTCTCAACAGAGCAATACCGAAAGATCCGGCAGCAATGGCGCAAAGACTATTTCTATTATATCACGCAGTCTCTTGGGTTGCCCTATTGCAAAGGGGTAAAGCTTCGCAGCGGAGTCTCGGCAATGCATTTGCCAGATTACCAAAGGGTAAATGGATTTGATGAAAGCTTTGTGGGTTGGGGAAATGAGGATGATAACCTGGGTAAAAGGCTGAAAGCAAGCGGCCGGGTGGGTTATAACTTCGTAAAGGATCACTTTCCATTGCACTTGTATCACGAGCCTTATCACACAGAAGGCGAGCGGCGCAATAGGAATCATGCCAGAAAGAAGGCGGATCTCATCACAAAGACATCGTTCTATTGCGATATGGGGTTAGACGCCCGTCGGGATGACCTTTTAGTGGATATGGGGGACTAGCTTATGCAAAAGCTCTCTGCTGTGCTGATCACTAAAAATGAAAGTGCGAATATCGAGGATTGCCTGAAGAGCATTGCCTGGGTGGATGAGATAGTTGTGTTGGATACCGGCAGCAAGGACGATACTATCGCCAGAGCAGAGGCTATGGGGGCAAGAGTGGAGCGGTTGGAAACCTGGGAAGGCTTTGGCAAGGCCAAGGGGCAGGCAGTTAGTATGGCAAGTAACGATTGGATACTATCCATAGATGCCGATGAACGCTTGAGTCCCAGTCTACAGGAGGAATTGATTGCCCTTCGTGAGCGGGATTTTGAAGGCAAGGCCTGGCATATCAAGCGCCTTAGTTACTATCTGGGCCGATCGATCCGCTATTGCGGCTGGCAGAAGGATGCTCCCTTGCGGTTGTTTAACCGAAAATATGGTGGCTTCAACGATCTGCAGGTGCACGAAGGGATTCGCGTAAGCCAGGTAAAAGATACTTGCCGTTTTCTGATGCATCACTATACATATCCTACGGTAGAAAGCCATTTTGAGAAAATGCGACATTATAGCGCATTGGCACAGGTGCTCCCGGAAAGCTCCGTCTTTGCCGGACTGAGGGCAGCACACAAGTTTATAAAGATGTATATTCTTCAGCTTGGTTTTCTGGATGGCTATCCTGGCTATCTGCTATGCAAAAACTCCGCCTGGGGTATATGGCACAAGTATCACCGATGAAAGAAATTAGGGTATTGCATGTAGATACCGAACGCGGTTGGCGGGGAGGTCAGCAACAGGCCTTTTATCTGCATGAAGGTCTGTGCCGGTTGGGTATCAAAAGTGATTTAGTGTGCCGGAGGGGATCTGAAATGCAGCATCGGCTTAGGCGGGAACATCTGCCGGTGAAGCCCTTGCCCTTTAGGGGAGAGCTGGATCCACTGGCGGCATTTCTGCTGGCACGTTATGCCAGGGCAAAGCGATTCAACATTCTGCATTTACACAGCGCACACGCTTTGGGCTGGGGTATAATGGCAAAGCTCTTTGTTCCTTCATTAAAAATTGTAGCAGCGCGCAGAGTGGATTTTGCACTATCAAAGAATTTCCTCTCCCGGCTGAAGTATAGGGGTAGATTCACCAATGCTGTAGTGGCGATCTCTGATAACATCCGTAATGTGTTGCTGAAAGATGGCGTGACGCCGGACAAAATCCGCCTCATCCATAGCGGAGTGGATGTCACGCGTTTCGATAAGGATCAGGTATCACCAGGCTTCAGAGCGCATTGGCAGATACCGGAAGATAGCGTATTGATAGGCACTATAGCCGCATTTGTGTTTCACAAGGATTATCCGAATTTAATCCAAGCTGCGGCAATAGCGCTCGCTAAAAATCCCAAGCTACACTTTATGGCGGTAGGAACTGGTGAAAGGCTGCAAGCCATGCAGGACTTGGCACAAGAGCTGGGGATAAGTGAAAAGATTTGCTTTGCGGGTTCTCAAAAGAGTGTAGGCGGCTTTCTGAAAGCATTTGACATCTTTGTGCTGGCATCCAAAAAAGAAGGTTTGGGCACTTCGGTGTTGGACGCCATGAGTGTTGGTTTACCGGTGATCGGCACCAGAGCAGGCGGTATCCCGGAGATGATAGAGCATGGCATCAGTGGAATGTTGGTGGAGAAGCGCAATCCTGATGCTCTGGCAGAGGCGATTTTGACGCTGGCGGAGGATGCATCTCTGCGGCAAAAGCTGGGTGAAGCTGCACTGAAACGGGTACAGCAGTTTAGCAAAGAGCAGATGACACAGAGAAATCTGGATTTGTATAAAGAACTGTTATGAAGAGAATTTTGATAGTGCAAACCGCCTTTATCGGCGATGTGATTTTGATAACTCCGTTGATCCGAGCAGTCCGGGAGCTGTATCCCGATGCGGAAATTGATGCCCTGGTGGTGCCCGGAGCGGCTAAGCTTTTGCAAAACAACCCCCATCTGCACAATGTGATCAGCTATCCCAAACGCAAATACCCTCTGAAGAGCATGATGCAAGTAGTTCAAATCCTGAAAGCCCGGCATTTTGACCTGGCGATATCTCCACATAGCTCGGGCAGAACGCATCTGCTGCTATATCTGGCAGGTATTCCGCAGAGAGTGGGCTTCGACAGGGGAACAATGCCCTGGCTGCTTACGCTCAAGACAATGCATCCCAAAGGGATTCACAAAGCGCGTAAGAACCTGGAGTTGATGAAACTATTGAGCGAAAGGGAATTTTCTGTTCAGACCGAGCTCTTCCCTTCAACGCAGGATCAGGAACTGGCTGAGGATTTGCTGATGGTTTTGGAGGGGAATCCGATCATCGCCATGGCGCCCGGTTCGGTGTGGGCTACCAAATGCTGGCCGGTGGAGTATTACGCATCGCTTGCCGCGGCATTGATGGACAGGGGCTTTAGCATCGTTTTGATTGGCGCTCCGGAAGACCTACCGAAGTGTGAGATAATCAAAAAAGAATGCCCGGACGCTTTGATCCTGGCTGGCAAAACCAATCTGTTGCAAAGTGCAGCGATACTCTCGCGCTGCAAAATGCTGATCTGCAACGACAGCGGCGCTCTGCACATAGCCAATGCCATGAAGACCAGAGTTACTGCCTTTTTTGGACCTACGGTACAGCGCTTTGGATATTTTCCTTTTGGACCAAAAGACAAGGTGTTTGAAGTGGATATTCAGTGCCGTCCCTGCAGCAGTCATGGCCCGCAGAAATGTCCTTTGAAGCACCACGATTGCATGCGCAGGATACATTACACGGATGTTTTAAACTACATAGAGGATAGCTTTGCATGAAGGATCTATATGTTCTAACCGGTTACGACGACTTTATCGGACAGACCCGCAAGCCCTGGATGAGCATAGAAACTAAGCTATTCATCGATGAATTGCACAAATGCGGATTTCAGGTGCATATACACGGCTTTCATGAAGTGATAAACGGCAATATCTCACCCCAAAACCAGGATATCTATTATACTTTTAGCCATCGGGACAATCTACGGTATTACATCCGCGATTGCCTGTTGTATCTGCAAGCCAGGGGAAACAGGCTGTTACCTCCGCTGGAGCTATTTCTGTGTCATGAAAACAAAGGCTGGCAGGAGCTTTTGAAGCAGAAGCTGGATATTCATAGCCTGGATTACTACTATTTCAGTTCCAAACGAGAGATGGATTATTTCAATTTGAGTTTTCCCATGGTATTTAAGACCTTAACTGGATCAAACGGAACGGGAGTAGCGCTGGTGCATAGCAAAGAAGATGTGTATAAACAGCTTGATAAGCACGAAAAGCATCCGGGGGCGATACAAAAGCTGGATTTCTGGCGGCGGAAGCATCTACGCAAAAACAAACAGTTTCCAGGCTACCCCGGCTACGATGTATATAAGGATGCTCTGTGCTATGCTGATTACATTAGTAAAGAGATACCCTTTATTTTGCAGCAGTTTGTCCCCGGCCTCAATTTTGACTACCGGGTGATAGTATTGGGAGACAAATACTTCATTAGCAAGCGCCACACTAGGGAAGGAGATTTCAGAGCCAGCGGAACCAAGCTCTTCGATTTTACGATATCGAAACCCGAGCCGGCCTTGACTGCAGCAAAAAAACTCTTTGAAACTTTCAATTCACCCTTCCTCGCTGTAGATTTGGGCGAGGACGATGCCGGCAACCTGTATCTTTTTGAATTTCAAGCTCAGCATTTTGGGATAAACATCATCGTAAGAGGCAAAGGTTACTATACTTTTAGCGATGGAGAATGGGTATTCAAAAACAACGATGCTATGTTTGAACAGCACATGGCTCGCAGCATTGCCTGGTATCTGCAATAATGGTATTTTCGTATTATCTACTCAAACCTATTTACAGTGCGGCATGGCAGCTATTGAACCTGCTGAGAAAGCGCAGAGAGACTGTGTTTTATTGTCACACTCCGGTGGATTTGGAGATCTGGCAACCGGTGCAGAAATACCTCAAGCCCATCCCTATCGTTACCGATAAAGCTGATACGTTCAAATACCTGAAGAGTAGTGGCATATTGGTGCGTAGATTGCCTGTGTTCCCCAAAGCCGTGATCATGTGTCGGGTTTCCGCACACAAATTTCCGTGTTCCCGCGTGATCAAGATCGGCATGATGCATGGTGCGTATCATTTCAAACGCCGTACTTCGGCAAAAAACTATTTGCCCTTTAGCCTCTATATGTTCAGCTCGCAGAAGGATCTGGACAATGCCGTGGAGATTGGAGTGCGTTGCGGAGCTGTGGGCGGATATCCCAAGCTGGATCCCTATCTGCCGCCAAAACCAGTGACAAAAGTAGCTGAAGCAAAACCAAAACTGCTATTTACCGCAACTTACGACAGCAGCGGCATGAGCGGGATTGAACTTTGGATAGACCACCTGCAGGAGCTGGTGGATAGATACGATATAGCCGTGAGCGTGCATCCATGGACAAATCCTGACTACATCAAACGTTTGCGGGAACTCAAAGGAATCCGATATATTGAGGAAAGTCCCCTGCAGTATATTGCAGAAGCCGATGCCTGTATTGTAGATACATCCTCCATCATCGCCGAGATATGCGCTCTAGATAAACCAATGGTAAGCTGGAGGCTGCCCGTAGCGCGCCGTTCGGTGCCGGAAGTGTATGACATCATTTCTGATATCAGCATCCAGATAGAGCGGTTTGGAGAGCTGGAAGGTGCCATAAAGCGCGTGTTGGAGCACCCAGGAGAGCATTCCATACAGAGGCAGAAAGCAAACGCCATCTTCTTTGATGCTCTGGATGGTAAAGCGGGAGAGCGCGCGGCAGGGCAGATCACAAAACTATTACCGGAATTGAAGCTATGATGCTGTGTGATGCCCATTGTCATCTGGCAAACCTCTCGCAGATGATGCCGCTAAAGCCGCTACTTGAAGAATCACTGTCGCAAGGCATCAGCCACTATCTTTCCTCAGCACTTTGCAAAGAGGATCTGGAGTATTATGCACAAAACCGGGATCAAAAGGGAATTTGTCTGCGTTATAGTGCGGGAATCCATCCCTCTTTCGATGAATGTGATCTGGAACTAGCAGACTTGCGCAGGCTATGCGAGGAGAAACTGGTGTGGGCAATAGGGGAGATCGGGCTGGACAGGAACAATCCGGATAAACAGGAGATGCAGGATACTTTTATCCGGCAGCTTGAGCTTGCCCGTTCATACAGTCTTCCGGTGGTACTGCACATCGTTGGGCATCAGCAGGAAGCCTATAACATCCTGAGCCGCTATCCCTTACGTTATCTGATGCATGGCTATGCTGGTAGTGTGGAAGCCTTTCAGAGCTTCTTGAAGCTGGATTGTTATTTCACAATCAGCGAACGCATCTTAAGAGAGGATAAACGCATGCTGCTGAAGGCGATGCTGGATAGTGGGCGCTACCTTTTTGAGACTGACATCACCCGCTATTATGTGCAGGAGGGAGAGCATAATCCGCTATTGAGGCTTAAGAACGTTATTGCTCGCAGCGCAGAACTCTCCGGGATTCCGGTGGATACACTAACAAAAGAGCAGGCGATAAACTGTAAGCGCCTTACCGGATATGACTTATGACGGATTTTTCCAGAACCGAACTGCTGGTAGGCACAGACGCCCTAAAGAGCTTGGCGTGCAACACGGTATGTATTGCCGGTCTGGGCGGAGTAGGGTCTTATGCTGTTGAAGCCTTGGCCAGAGCAGGCATCGGGCAATTTATTCTAATCGATTTTGATACTGTGAGTCCCAGTAACCTGAATCGTCAATTGCTCGCCACCCTATCCAGCATCAGTAAGCCTAAGACTGGACTGATGCAAGAGCGCATTCTGGAGATCAACGCAGAGGCGAAAGTTACCAGCCATCAGGTCTTTCTGGATGCGGAAAACAGAAATGAGCTAACTAGGGATGCGGATTTTGTGATCGATGCCATCGATAGTCTGGGCCCCAAGATCGGGCTCCTGGAAGATCTCGCAAGAAACGGTAGGCGCTTCATCTCGGTGATGGGTGCCGGAAACAGGCTGGATCCCTCCCAAATCCACTTGGACAAGATCAGTAAAAGCTACAATTGTCCCCTTGCGCGCAGAGTCCGTAAGTTTCTGCGCCGCAGAGGAGTGAAGCTGGACTTTCCCTGTGTGTATTCCTCGGAGCTTGCCCTGGATACGCTGGACGATGTGGAAAGCAGTGATGAACTGATAATTGAGCGAGGCAGACAGCGGCAGACGATTGGTTCCATCAGTTATATGCCGGCGATTATGGGCATGATGGCGGCAAGTTGGGTGATTCGATCCATCATCGATAAATATACTGTACAACCGCGGACGAAGCGGAGTGCATTCGTTTGAGTTTCACGCAGATTACGCAGATTTTGTAGCGGCGCTCTCCAGGCTTAGGTGCGGCACCACCATTATTCAGCATTCATTTCTTCATCTTTTACTTGAAAACGAGCGCAAGCAAGTATTCAACGGTGCGTAGCGCCGTCAACTGCAGCACTGCAACACAAGACAACTCCGAACTAAGAGCCTCCCTCCCCATTCATTTGACTACGAGTGAAAGCGAGTACTTTTGCTCTACAGACAGAAGCGTTTTACCTTTCGCAATTGCCCTGTTTTAAAGCAGATATCATCGGGTTATTATCGAGTGAGCACTGGATTATAACGCCTTTATATCAGCTTCGGCACTGCTTGAATAGCACGGAGATATCGCAGATCATGGGGATTTGATAAGTGATCATCGCACCTCTGCGGCACAGTTCTACAGCGGAACGAAGTGGAGTATTCAACCAGCAGTCGGCATTTGTGGCGGACAGATGGTGCTTGCGTATCAATGCTAAGAGGAAGCCAACTCCCTCAATCCTTAGTGTTTTGCATCAGCCAGGAGCAAAATTTCGCCAAACCCTCCTCAAATTCGGTTTGGGGCTTGTAATGTAAAGCTTCTTCTGCTTTGCTGATATCAGCATAGGTACACTCGACATCACCTGGCTGCATGTCCTTACAGCGAATCTTCGCTTTCTTTCCCAAAGCATGCTCCAATCTCTTAATCATATCCTGCAGAGTGATAGGGCTGGAATTGCCCAAATTGTATATCTCATACAGCTTTTCGCTGGAATCTTCCAAGCGTTCAATAGCTTTTATTACACCCTGAATAATATCGTCCACATAAGTATAATCTCTTGCGCTGGAGCCAGATCCGAACATGGTGATAGCTCTATCAGCCAATATATCCCGGGCAAACTTGTGAATCGCCAAATCCGGGCGCTGGCGCGGACCATAAACTGTGAAAAACCTAAGACAAATAGTGGAGATATCGTGGAGATAATGCCATGTATGACACATCAATTCCGCTGCTTTTTTGCTTGCGGCGTAGGGAGAAATGGGATTGTCCACCGGGTCACTTTCCGAGAAGGGTACCCGGTTGTTTCCGTACACTGACGAGGAAGACGCAAAAACAAGCTTGTTTACGCCATAAGCGCGGCACATTTCCAAGAGTCGCAGCGTTCCCATGAGGTTTACGTCATAGTACAAATCCGGATTTTGGATTGAGGGGCGAACTCCTGCCATGGCCGCTATATGGATCAACATATCGATATTATTGAAGGAGAATATATGATTCAGTGCTTGGGCATCCCGGATATCGGCTTTGATAAAGCTGAAATTCGGCTGAGATAGCATATTTCGCAGATTTGCCAGCTTGATATCAGGATCGTAGAAATCACATAAATTGTCCAGGCAGATCACTTCTCCGCCTTGCTCCAATAAGGCTTCGCAAAGATGAGAACCGATAAAGCCCGCACCACCGGTTACCAGATATGTTCGTTTCAGAATACTAGTCATCATACAGTCCAATAATACACGGATTCTTGATCCACAAATTTCTTTACAAGATTTATTTATCTTGGTTTCTGTCAAGAGATTCCCAGGTATCGTCAAGGATAATGAGATAAAGTGTCTTTGGAACATTGCCATCCGCAATGCAAAACTTGGAGAGCCGGATTGGAATCGTATCAGATATCGAAAAGACAACTGCCATAATCGGTGGAATTGTGGAATGATTTCCACAATTCCAGATAAGGGGGCTATAGTGCGTATTGCTAACAATCTGTAAAATATGGATATACATAAAATCACGTTTTAGCCTGAAGTTTGCTCTGTATATATAAGACTCCTTATCGGTATCCCCTGCCGATAAACGTGGATGAAGAACCCACGATGAGCAACCTCCTAAGTCAAAATCCCGTGCCCCTCCACCAAGAGGGGCACGATATTGATTCAAATGGCTCCTGCAGCAGGATACAAAAAGAACCCGGAACAACAAGTGATCCGGGGCTTAATGGTTTATCACAGATATTTTTACACCATTTGAATAGCCTTTTTGGGGCATTTGGCTACACACTGTTCGCAGCCGATACATTTATCCTTATCCACCGCATGAACCTGTTTCAATTCACCGTTTATGGCTTGAACTGGGCAGACCTTTGCGCAGATAGTGCAGCCGATGCATAGTTCCGGATTGATATCTGCTTTTTTGCGTTGTCCCGCCATGAGATCCAGGATAGTCTTAGAGGGGCAGACTGTGGCGCAGAGGCCGCAATTGATGCACTTATCATAATCGATGCGCGCCAGGTTGTTTTCTACCGTAATGGCTTGAACAGGGCATTTGCGGGAGCAGATGCCACAACCGATGCAGGGATGAGAGCTGCCGCACACTGCTTTAGCGTCCGGCCCCTTTTCTTTGGAGGAGCATTTGATGAATACTGTGCGATTGATGGGAACAAGCGTGATGAGATTGCGAGGGCATGCTTTCACGCAGGCACCGCAACCCGTACATTTGGAGTAGTCTATCACCCGCATTCCATTGGCATCGATGGAAATCGCATCAAACAAGCAAGCTTTCATGCAGTCATTTAAGCCCATACAACCCCAGCTGCAGCTATTGGGCCCGCCAGCGATGTTTGCAGCAGACTTGCAGGATTCCACACCTTCGTAGTTGTATTTCCAGCTGGTGTTGTTATAGCCACCGCAGCTGCAATGAATTACGGCTACTTTCTGTTCCATCGCTCCAGTATCCTGTCCCATTATCTTTGCGATCTGAGCCGCCACTTCCATACCGCCAGGGGCGCATTTATTCACGGCTTCGCCTTCATTTACGATGCGTTCTGCGTAACCTGCGCATCCTGCCGCTCCGCAAGCGCCGCAATTGGCGCCGGGCAGGGTAGAGAGCACTTCTTCTACGCGGGGATCGATCTTCACTTCAAAGACTTTGGATGCGAAGGCGAGGATAAGGCCGAAAACCAGCCCCAGAGCGCCGATTATTATTACCGGTATTCCTATGGTAGTGAACATGGAGGCAGATTGTAATAATATAAAAGTCACATTTCCTCCTTAGATGTTGAAGCCCATGAAGCCGTAGAACGCCAGAGCCATTGTGCCTGCCAATATTAGAGCGATGGGCATGCCTCGCATGGCTTTGGGCAATTCCACTTTTTCCAAACGCTGGCGGATACCTGCCATTGCCAGCAGCACAAAGGTGAAGCCCACTCCGCTGAAGAAGCCGTTTAAGGTACTATCCAAGAAGTTGTAAGGAGTGACGCCATCACTGCGAAAAGCCTGGGTATTGATAATAGCAACGCCCAAAACGGCGCAATTGGTTGTGATCAGAGGCAGATACACTCCCAAGGATTTGTACAGTGCCGGAGCATTCTTCTGGATCACCATTTCCACAAACTGAACCAGCGCAGCAATGGTAAGGATGAAAGCTATGGTTTGCAGATAGCTCAATCCGTAGGGCAATAACAAATACACATTGATCAGGAATGTAAACGCACTGGCAAGCGTCATTACGAAGATTACCGCCATGCCCATACCCATTGCGGAATCAAGCTTTTTGGATACTCCGAGGTAGGGGCAAAGTCCCAGGAAACGGGAGAGTACGAAATTCTGGATGAAGATGGCGGTCATCGCCATCACGAATAGTTCACCAAAGTATCCCATTATTTCTTCTCCTTCAACATGTTAATCAGCGCCATCAAGAAGCCCAGAGTGATAAAAGCTCCGGGAGCCAGGATCGCCATCAGCATCGGATCATAGGTTTGCGGGGTGACCTTGATACCCAGCCAGGTGCCGGCACCCAGGATTTCCCGGATGGTTGCTACCACGCTGAGAGAAAGGGTGAAACCCAGCCCCATACCGATGGCATCAGCTATGCTCATGATCACTGTGTTTCTATTTGCAAAAGCTTCCGCACGGCCAAGGATGATGCAATTTACCACGATGAGGGGAATGAAGATTCCCAGACTTTTGTGCAGAGCGGGAATATAAGCCGACATCACCATATCCACGATCGATACGAAGGCGGCAATCACCACTACATAGATCGGGATGCGGATGCTGGGCGGAGTGATATTCTTGATCAGAGAAATCATGATGTTTGAGCAGATTAGCACAAATGTGGCGGCAAGACCCATACCCAGGGCGTTTTGCACCGAAGTGGAAACGGCAAGAGTGGGGCACATGCCCAATACTATTACAAAGATGGGATTCTCTTTGATAATACCTTTGGTTAGTTCTTTAATAAAGTTCATTCTGCGCCTCCGGCATTTATATCGCTTTGTACTGCAGTTATCCTAGTGCGGATCGAATTTGCTATACATCTGGAGGTGATGGTAGCACCGGACAGCGATACAACAGCTCCACCATCTTTATCTACTTTGAGCTGATCCACAGTTAACCCGGAAAACTGACCGGTGAAACTCTCGCTGGTGCAATTTGCGCCCAGTCCAGGGGTTTCAGCATGATCAAGCACTTTGATGGCAAGTACCTTGAAATCTTTATCCATACCAACCATAGTCTTCACGGTGCTGGAATATCCGGTTTCAGCGGAGATGAAGGTGTAGCCTAAAGTATCTTGTGTGGCAGGATCATAAGCTATGAAATACTGTGCTCCATCGGCAGTTTGTGCTTCAGTGAATTCTGCTCCGGGAATCAGGGCTTGGCGCGTGTCGATCTCGGTCTGAGCTTTTCGTGCGGCAATCACCGGAGCGGTAAGGCCGTTCACATAGGCCAGAATACCGCTGGCAACTACGCAAAAGGCCAGAAGGATCAGGGACAGTTTGATATAGTACTTCATTTCTTCACCCTCCCAAAAGGCTTTGGCATAGTGAGCATATCGATGAGAGGCGTAAACACGTTCATCAATAGAATACTGTAACTTACTCCCTCAGGATATCCACCCACGAGGCGGATGATGATGGTCAGCAGTCCGCAACCTATGCCATATATGATTCTACCCTTTTTGGTAAGTGGCGAGGTTGTATAATCCGTTGCCATAAAGAATGCGCCAAGCATCAAACCACCGGAAAAAATGTGGAAGAAGGGCAGCATTACCGATACTCCGCTTCCGGGGATACCGCCAAAGATAAAGCTGAGAACGAAGACGGTACCTATATAGAAGAGAGGGATGCGCCATTCAATGATGTTTTTGTAGAGCAGGTATGCAGCTCCGAGCAGAAGAGCAAAGACAGACACTTCGCCGATGCAGCCACCGATATTGCCCCAAAACAGACTCTTCAGGGTTTCCATCTCGGTAAGGCTGCTAAAGATCCTGCTGCCCAGGTCGATACCACCGGCTTGGGCATTGATCTCGGAGACAAAGCTGGTATCACGCAGAGTCTTTGCTACATGCAGAGGAGTGGCTGAGGTTACCAATTCATAGGCTTTAGGAGAAAGCTCAGCAAGGTTGTCGGCAATCCGGGTGAGGTCGTTCAGGCCGCTCATGGCCGAGTTCTTTACTGCTACCCATCCGGCTGTCATCTGAGTAGGCCAACTGGCAAGCAGGAAAGCACGACCCAACAGAGCTGGGTTAACTGGGTTATTTCCCAATCCGCCAAAGACTTGCTTTCCGATGGCGATGGCAAAGACTGCACCAACGATCGGCAGCCAGATGGGCGCTCCGGCATGAATATTGAAGGCCAGCAGCAATCCCGTGAGAAAAGCAGAGCCATCGTGGACAGTGACAGGTACCTTGCGCAGTTTCTGAATGACAGCTTCACACACTACAGCAGTAACGGCACCGGTGAGGCTGAGCAAGAGGGCTCTGGCTCCCCAGAAATATGTGGCAAATATCAGCGCTGGAACCAAGGCCAACACCACATTCCACATCACATACTTCACCGAGCTTCTGTCGTGAACATGGGGAGCGGGGGAGACGATCAGTTTATCATTGCTATTCATAATCACTTTTTCCTTTGAGCTTCAGCGTAACGAATCTTGCCTGTGTCGATCCATTGAACCAGACGAATATGGGCGGGGCACACGTAGGCGCAGCTACCGCATTTGATGCAGTCATTCAGCCCTGCTTTTACTGCAGCATCCAGATCCTGATACTTTACAGCGTTGGCAATCAGGGAAGGCATCAGATTCATGGGGCAGATGTCCACGCAACGGGCGCAGCGCAAGCAGGTGTGTTCTTTCAGGGATCGGGCTTCCTGCTGGTTCATTAACACCAATCCGCTGCTTCCCTTGGTCATGACTGCATCCAGAGAAGGCAAGGCAAAGCCCATCATGGGGCCACCGGAGATAGCTTTTGCGACGGGAGTTGTAGTGCCATCACAGGCTTGCAGCAAATCGCTATATATGGTACCAATGGGGGCAAGGAAATTCTGTGGCTTCTTTACAATGGAGCCAGTAACGCTGATCACACGCTCAATGAGGGGTTTTGCATAGCGGACGGCTTCATAAATGGCAACTGCAGTACCGACGTTTTGTACAACTACTCCAACTGTCATGGGCAGTCCTCCGGCAGGTACTTTGCGTCCGGTAGCGGCAAAGATCAGTTGTTTCTCCGCTCCTTGGGGATATTGTAGTTTGAGGCCTACCACTTCCAGGTTTGGGTGTTTTGCACAAAGCTTTTGCATCAGAGCAATGGCATCCGGTTTATTAGCTTCTATACCGATCATCCCTTTTTTGGCACCTGTTACTTTCATGATCACTTTCAGACCGTGAATGATGTCTTCAGCGCGCTCCAGCATCAGGCGATAGTCACTGGTGAGGTAGGGCTCGCACTCCACTCCGTTCAGAATCGCCACATCGATGGGCTTATCAGCAGGTGGAGTTAACTTTACGTGGCTGGGGAAGCCGGCTCCTCCCATACCGCAGATACCGGCAGCAGTGATGCGTTCTTTCATGACATCGACTGAGAGCTCCATGAAATTCTCATCATCGTGCAAATCAATCATTCGATCCATCCCGTCGGAGGTGATTTCGATGGCGGTGGACATGATGCCTGTGGGATGCATGAAATTCCCGATCTTACTTACTTTACCACTGATGGAAGCGTGTTGAGTAAGTGAAACAAAGCCGGTTGCTTCGGCGATTATCTGCCCCTTCAATACTGAATCACCCACTTCCACAATGGGAGCGGATGGAGATCCGATGTGTTGAGACAGGTGAATGATCACCCGATTGGGGGTGGGAAACTTTAGGATGGTTGCGTCTTTCGAATAATGCTTTTGATCGTGAGGGTGGATACCCCCAGGAAAGGTTTTTAGTCGCATTCACTCTCCCACAGGCTTCGAGAACAAAGCCCGATTTATTTTTGTACCACTTTTCTAGTCTACTTAGAATAGGCAAGGGATTTTTTTGCTGATATTAGCACAAATTCTTGCAGTCTCTTATCTATTCTTCTCTCGTATCAAGGAAGAATTACGTAGGCAACAGTCTCGCTATCTTCAGAAGACGGGATATGCTATGCTTCGAATCGAACTCATTGGGATCGTAAACCATCTTCAGCAAGGCTCTCAATGAGCTACCAATATATCTGTAGATGGCAATCAAAAGTGCACCACTTCCGGCAATTTGAATTGCACCACTCAGAACAACTATACATTAGTCCTCTTGACTTCATTGTCTGGAGGAAGAGTGAAAGGAGTTATTGTGTACAATCAGATTCAAGCACTTTTAGCCAAAGGCTTTAGCCAGCGTCAGATTTCCAGAGAGCTGGGGATCAACCGTAGAACCGTTAAGAAGCTTTCAAAGCCTTCTATAGCAGAGGCATCTGCCTATTT
>Ga0172378_10002806_pt1 | contig 16361 bp, 12 predicted proteins | sample GrowelOW332metaG_FD_119755 | JGI IMG/M metagenome (GOLD analysis project Ga0172378, IMG submission 119755) | Groundwater microbial communities from an aquifer near a municipal landfill in Southern Ontario, Canada - Pumphouse #3_1 metaG | ecosystem: Environmental > Aquatic > Deep subsurface >... | reverse complement strand
TTTCGCTAAAAGCTGCTCAGAATAACCATCTCCATACATTTCTGCTGTATCAAAGAAGTTAATTCCTTCTTCAAAAGCTACTCTAATGGCCTCTATAGATTCTCTTTCTTTTACTGGACCGAAAGCTCCACTTCCTCCCATACATCCGTAAACGATTTTACTCGTTTTTATATTTGTTTTTCCTAAAAATTCCATATTTATCCTCTTTATTTCTTTTTAATAACTTCTTTAAACACATATATATTATTAGATTTCTATTTTACTTATATACGTATTAAAATCTATATCTGGAAGTTTACTCCCCTTTTTAACAACGTCATAGATAAATTTATCTGCCTCTTTAATAGACATTAATCCCTTCTTTATCGCAAAATATAAAAAATCAATAGTCGTTAAATAAATTAACTGATTCTCTGAACAATATTTTTTAATATCCTTAAGATTACTACTTCCAATAACACCATGATTATATTTACAATAGACCATACTCGCACTTTCCCCTTTTCCTAAAGTGTTAATAAGGTTTGCATATTCTTTCAACATATCCCCAATTGGAGCAAAAGGTAAATAGGTGATATTTTTGAGAAACTTGATTTGATTATCAAGCTGATTTTTTATAGGATAATGAATTTCTTCATATACAGTTTCAAGTACACAATATTCATAATTAGGAAATATTTTAGGTAAACTACTCAACCATCCACCTTTAGAAAAATGTATTATTATGTCAGCATCAAGAATTATTTTAGTTTTCTGATTCATTATAAATCATGTTTAATAATTCGATATAATGACCTTCTGAAATCTTCTCAGCATCAAATAACTTACGAGCTTTCTCCCCAAAATCTCCTATAACAAGATTTTCATTACCTTTATTATATAAAGAAATATCATAACCATATTGTTTTGCAGAATCAATAACAGGAATAGCTTTTAAGGACTGCAGAGTATTTTCAGATAATAAACCAATTTTTCTTAACCTAAGAAGCATAGCTAAACGAGAAACAGAAAAATATTGTTCAAGCCTTAATACGGATGAGATATTTACATCTTTATTTATTATATCTTTAGTAGAAATATATTTAAGAACACCTTCTTTAGGCATTAGCAAAGATGAAGCAAACATATCAGCATTCTTCTCTGTTACACTATCACTCGTATTTTTTTCAGTAGCTATATGAGGTGAAGGATTTTCATCAAAATATAAATGATATAATTCATGAGCTATTGTAAAATGCTGTCTGCCTCGAGGAGTATTACTATTAATAAGCATAAAACGATCATCATCTTTAGATTTTAAAGACAGACCAGAATAATTTACGGATAAAGGTCTATAAATAGTCAGAATATTATTCTTCCGCAAAATAGTCTTCATATTAATAGGTTCAGTCAAACTAATTCCGTTTTCTGAACGAAACTTAATAGCTAAATTTTCCGCTGCTTCCAATAACATCTTTTTCATTTCTTAAGTAATTGATTTAATTTTAAATAATTTTTAACAATACTCTTGAAAGATGCTATTTCTTTTAAATCTGTCCCGGTTAAATTATCGACTCTAAAAGCACAAGTAAGCATATTTTCCACTACATTTTGATCCTTTTCAAATAATAAACTTAATTCACATCCAAAAAGATCAGCCACCTTTTCCAAAACAGCCAACGGAGCGTCTCTATCTCCAGATTCATAATTGGAATATGTAGATCTATTTATTCCTAAAAAAGAAGAAACTTGCTCCTGAGTAAAAGCATTAGCAGTCCTCAACAACTTTAAATTTGATCCAATAATATTATTCATTTTTTCATATTTTACTTGTGGCAAATATAATATATATTTAATATTATTGCAAATTATGCCACAGCTTATTTTTTATAACGATGTCGTCTGCTCGCTCATTTTTTATTATTATTAATATTACGAACACATCTTACGAAATTGTAAACATATCGGACATCGCCTTGAGGGCCTTGGAATTGAGGGTAATCATTTCTATCTCCACTTTTAGGATCACTTCGTTGGCATCCTGCTCCATGAACATCCATTAATACTCCATTCATTTTGCCTTGTCCCTCGCCGAAGGCGACATAAGCTGCACTGGCATAAGGATTTACTCCATCTAAATGAGTAGTACTGGTCCAAAAGAATGGGTATTGCCCTGAATTTCCATCAGGATTATTAATTTCTGTCGTAGCGAAAATAGGGTCTATGGCTGGTGATTGTGTAGTTTGTGGTGAGCGGGTATAATCCATTATGCTCTGCAACTCTTTAGCATTTGGCAGGCGCCAATCAGAATGGTTAGCGAGTTCAAGATTCTCTGCATAAGATAATGCTTCTTCCCAATCTCTGCTCTGTCCATCATCCGCTTGCTGCCACATTAGACCTGTTGCAAGGTCGCTGATAGTACCATCTTCATTGTCGATGAAGTTATTTTTACCATAGTCAACATTGCCGCGTACCATTCGGAAATACATCTTATTAGCATTGCCTGTACTTTTTTTATATTTAGGGTAACCTTTAATACGACCATCTATAAAATTCACACCAAATATTGTTTCATCTCCATTCATCGTGAGTCCTACGTATTCTGTCGATGACCATGTTTGAGCGTCTATTTCACGTTCGCCAATATCAGTATTGCCAATGGGTTGGTTGAAATAGTCTGTGTCGATGAACATTTTAATGGCTTTTTCTCCATTTACTTGTCCTGTAAATAATATTAGGGAGTAAAGTTCTTTTATCGTTGGAACGCGCCAATCAGAATATCCTCCTAAAGTAGATTCTTCTGCTTTGGTGAAAGCTTCTTCAAAGGAGAGTTTTTCGCCCATATCCTGTTCCCACATTAATCCTGTAACATTGTCTGTAATCGTACCGTCTCCATTATCAGTGTATGATGGTTCATTTCCAGCATAATTAGCATCTTGACCATAAAAGGCATTACCTTCTGTTATAGTGGATGTAATAGCCAAATCAGTGTAGAAGGTTTCCACGCCAGTATCAACTATTGGATAAGTATATGTCAAATTGGTTGTATCTCCCGGTGAAGGCGTTTCATTTTCTTGTGATGTTGCTTTATTTTTTTCACACCCAAATATGGTTAAAAAGCTTACCATAAATATTAATCCTTTTTTCATTATGTCTTTTTATTTATTTAGTATAAGACACATCTTTTCCTTAAAGGTTTAATAAGAGTTGATAATTATTCTTCGTTATATCTGCACTACTATTGATATTTTTTTAATATTGATTCTGATATAGATTTAAACTTATCTCTTAAGCTTACAGGTTCTAAGACTTCTATTCCATCCATATATGAAAACAAAAGAGCTATAAGTTCATGATTAATTCGAACTTGACATTTTATTTTCACGCTATCATCTGTTCTATCTAGAACTATTTGTGAACCATGTAGAGGTTTACTCTCTATATATGGCCAGAGTTTCTTATCTATTTTAACTATTATCGTTTCTATAGAATCATCAGTATTTACAGATACACCTATTACATCTTCAAAGAATTCTTGAAAATCGATATCTTTATTTTCTATATATTTTGTTGAAGTGCTAGACATTGAAATAATTCTATCTAATGCGAGATTAGACAAACCATGATAATGTTCATTATAACCAAAGATAAACCATCTTTCATTATACTGCTTTAAAAACCAAGGATGGAAAATAATATCCTGCGCTTTTTGTTGTTTAAATCCTTTATATTGAACCTCCAATGCTTGCTTATTTTGAATAGCATTAAAAAGAGGTGTGAAATTTTTTAAACCTTCCAAATATGGATTCTCATCAAATTCCACAACTGGCACACTATTATCTTTTAATCCTAGAACATTTTCCATTCTAATTTTAATTTCTTCAATCCATTCAGACTGAGGTATTCCTTTGAACCTTGAAAGTATAGATATGGTATTTTTTATCTGTTCTACTTCATATGGATTTAGTCCTTTATTATGTATAGAAAATGATTTATCCGAATATCTGTAATAAATTTTTCGCCCATCTTTGTATCTTTCCAATGGAATAGACCATCCAGCATCACTTTCCATGAACTTTATATCATCATAAATTTGTCTTTTTTGAACGCCATTATATAGTCCTGTATTTTCTTCAATAGCGATATTGCAAGCCTCTATTAAATCAGATATATAGAATTTTTTACCAAAATTATTAAAACACTTATCAAGTGCAATATACCTTATCATTGCTTGTTTATTAGTTGCCATATGTTTTAGTTTAATTATAAGAATATCAAAATTAAACATATTATTAAAGAAATACAATTTCTTTAATATGAAGCTCCTTTATAACAAGTATTTTAGATGCGAGTCAGATACAAGGAGATAATTATTTGACTTTAAGTTCAAACGCATATGCATCAAAAGAACATACTTTCTCTTTATTTGGGAAATTAATAATTAAACCTTCTTCTGTCAGTTTCCATTTAATACTACCAGAATAGCCTAACATTTTTACACTTTTAATTTTAGATATCAAACCTTTTGATTTTGCAAGACTTTTGATTATCACTGTATTATTTTTTGGCCAGTCTAGTGCAAATGCATATAAATTTCCGTCTTTAGTAGTAAATCTTATATCTTGAGCACAAGACTCTCCGTTTTGTCTTTCACTCAAGTGTCCTTCAACTATTTTTTGAGGGCCCTCACCATATATTTTCCATGGTCTTGAACCATAAATAGCTTTTCCATTTATTTTAAACCATTTACCTATAGCTAATAGCCTTTCTTTAACACCTTCTGGAATAACTCCTTCTGCAGTGGGTGTTACATTTAAAAGCACAGCTCCATTTTTTGAAACTACATCTACAATAAAGTCAATCATTCTATTAGTCGTCTTATAATCTGGATTCGAAACATTACACCATGCATTCCAATCAATAGAATCATCAGTTAACCATGGAAATTGTTTTTTTTCATTCATTCTTGAACGCTCTAAATCCAAAACAGCACTTCCTTCAGCTAAATCATGAAATTTGTATGTGCAAACAACTTGTTTTCCTCTTTCTTGTCCCTTATTATAAAAATCCGCTAAAAATTTTTTTCTTTATTCTTCCCCTATAAGATTCATCCTATTATCAAACCAAATTAAATCAGGATTATAGTTATCCATAAGTTCTTCTAAACGGTTTAACCAATCTTGATTAAATTTATCATCTGGCACATATACTGGTGTTCCTTTTGCCATTTCAAAAGCATTTTTAGGCGCTTTAGGTCCATAAAGTCCTGCATATTTAGGATTTCCACAATCTGTATTTTTATTCCAAGTTGGATACCAAGCATACAACCATTGTCTATGAAATGTTACTAAAAATTTTAAGTTTTGTGCCTTTACTGCTCTTTCCATTTCGCCTACAATATCCCTATGTGGGCCCATATCCATTGCATCCCATTTTGTAAATTTACTATCCCACATCGCGAAACCATCTGCATGTTCTGCGCAGGGCCCTACAAATTGTGCTCCAGCTTGTTTAAATAAAGACACCCATTCATTAGCATTAAATTTTTCTGCTTTAAACATTGGAATAAAATCTTTATATCCGAATTCCCATAAAGGACCATAAGTTTGCTCATGATATTTTCTAATTGGATTACCATCAACATACATCCAATGGGAATACCATTCAGTTTTATGAGCAGGAACAGAATATGGACCAAAATGAAAGTATATTCCAAATTTCATATTTTTCCACCATTCTGGAACTTTATATTGTTGTAATGATTTCCAATTGGCTTCATATTTAATTGTTTCTGATTCATTACTCTGAGCATTCGATGGGAATGTAAATAAAATAGCAATTAATAAAGTTATTAACTTAAGTGTTTTTTTCATAATTAAGTCTTTTTTATATTCAATTTTCATTTTTTAATTATTTCGTTTTAATATTCGTTTTAATTGTGCCTTAGATAAATGTTGTGAGAAATATAATTCTTTCGGGAAATAAAATTCTTGTCCTTTAAATTGAGAATCATTAAATTCTCTGGATAGGTCACAATCAAATCTATATAAAATACTATGTGCTTTCCCTTTTTCTCCCATTCCAGTAAAATGACATATTCCCCAAGAGATACCTTGGCCATCGTGACTGTCTGTAAAAGCATCTTTAATAAAAGGGCCAGGAGCGATAGGCATAAGATTATCGAATGAAGCTATTTTAAAATTCACCCAATCTTTAGCATATTGGATAGTATTATGCTCATTACCCACTCTTGCCACAATGGCGGCTACACCTTCTTTATACGGAAAGAGTGAAACCTCATGTCCTGAATTAAGTACAGGGTTATATTTACACTTAATAAAGGGGCCTGCTGGATTTTTACTAATTGCTAAACCTCCTGCATCTCTATAATTATATCCTGATTTGTAATATAAATAGATTTTTCCATTATGAACTAATGGATATGGATCATGAATTAAGTGTTCATCCCACTCCCCTTTTGCCCCTTTTGAAACTACTATTTTATTACATGGTGTCCATGGACCATCTGGAGAATCAGAATAAGACATTGTTACTGGACAAACATCTTTCATCCCCTTCGTACGTGAAGTATATGCCTGATAGTATAAATAATATTTACCCTTAAATTTAAGAATATCAGCAGTGCATACAGATCTATGACCTAATTGTCCTTTAGGAGCTCGTGGTATAGCTACACCTTGTTCTTTCCATGTAAAGCCATCTTTTGAAGTAGCATACCAAATTTCAGATAAATCCCAATCAACTGCTGGTTTGGTATCAGTAAATAGCTCTCCTCCTACTATAGGACTTTCAGTTTCCCGATGAGTATACCAAACATAATATTTTCCATTTTCAAATAATACCTTAGAAGGATCTCTTCTTGTAAGTGTACCATCATCATTATTATATTCTAGGCCTCTAAGGGGAGTATATTTGAAATGTGAATATAATTCATTTTCCATAGGATATTCACTTTGATAGCTAAGATTCCTTTTCATAGCTTCGCTGAGATTTTCTGGGTCTTTTGGGTAGTTAGAATGTAATCCCGGCGTATTATTATATATAATAATTTTTTCTCTTTTATTATTAGCACATGCTGATAATCCAATTATGGACAAACTAAATAATAGATATTTCAGTTTCATGGTAATGTTTTAGTTAGTAATTATTTCATAGTATATATTTTCATTCGATAGTTACATATTTTCTTAAGACTGAAGCCCATCATAAAGATGTAAAAGAAAATATCAGCAAATTAGTAAAATAAATTAATGTAATTTAAATTTAAAGTTTCGGTATTATATTTTTAGGTATATTCAACTTTTTATCATCACTGCCTACCGCGAATGTAGAAACTTTATATTCATCTTTTTTAGCAAATGTGTGATTATCTTCAGCCCAAATAACTTCTACACGGTTATCACCAAGAATGATATCACACAATTTGTTTTTCATAAGTTCGATTAGTTTTTTGTAACGGGGATCTTTCGCAAGATTATGGTGTTCTAGTGGATCATTTCTCAAATCAAAAAACAAGAGTTGCAGGTCTTCCATTGGAGCGTTTAATGCCCATTTTATATCCTTATCAGGTGGAAACTTCAAACTAGGTTTTCCCCACCATGGTCTCATTTTTATAGAAATCATAAACTCTTTCGTTCTCATACATGCCCATGGGCTACCTATCTGTGTCTGTTGAGTAATAACATAATCCCTTTGAAGTATCGTATCTTCTTCTACATCTTTCAAGTCATAACCATCAAGATAATCCCATTTTTTCTTATTTAAATTAGCTCCAGCTCGAGCAAGTATAGTAGGCGCTATATCTACATATTCAGTAAATTCATCTGATACTTTACCCGCAGGAAATATACTTTTATCACTTGAGACAGCGATTAGAGCGACCTGATTACTCTTTAAATATGGAGAAAATTTGCTTGAAACCCCTTGTTCATTGAGATGCCATCCATGGTCTCCACATGCGAATATTATTATCCATGGACGATTTTGTTTTTTAGAAAATTCCTTAAATTTTCTTACAGACACTCCTATCAGAGAATCACCCATTTCAGCATAAGCATAATAATCACGTATAAGCTGCTGTTTTTGCTTATTTGAGAATTGTGCCAATGATGCATTTTTCTGCCATTTCTGCCACTGTTCAGGCATTTCATTAAATTCTTGTTCTGTAAATTCAGGTATTTTATAAGTTCTATTATTATATTTATCTCTAAAACTTTTACTAGGAAGAACAGGTGTATGAGTAAAATGGTATCCTATATTTACATATAGTGGTTTATCAGGATCTGGTCCCTCAATCATTCTACCAGTTATAGATTTATATTTATTAGATTGATTATCTAAATAATTACAAAATGCTTGTGTTATATAGCCATCAAGAGTTTGCATAGTATGCATTGGACTATGTCCTCCTAATACAAAATAATCCTTTTCTTTTCGATATATTAAACCTAATTTCTTATACACTTCCTTTTGTTCTTTAAGTGTTTCTTCTGATGGGTTTCCTTTTTTAGGATAAAAAAGTCTTACCTGCTTATCTGGAAAATTCCATTCCACTATTTTACCCAATGAATCTTTTTTAAAAATCTGATAACTATTCCAATCTGTGCACCTAGAAGATTTTAGTTCTTTATAATCAATATCAGTCTGATAAATATGGATTTGATTATTTCTCTTAGTACGTTTTGGAGTCCAATGATAAGCTCTTACCCCTAATTTCCCGAAATGTGCTGTTTGATATCCAAAATTATTAGCCATTTGCTGTGGAAAAAATGGTTTATAACTCGGTAACCCATCATGCCAATATTCAAACCCATAAACTCCTGTATGGTGAGAATATCGCCCAGTGTGCATACTTGCCCTTGACGGTGCACTACCAGGATTATTACAATAGGCCTGCGTATATAAAACCCCTTCTGAAGCTAGTTGATCTATATTTGGTGAGCATACATAACCTAAATCATTTTCACTTGTTCCTCTTGTGGCACGGTTGAAACATGTCATTACATCTGCTCTCTCATCATCTGATAGAATCCATAAAATATTTGGTTTTTTCTTAGCATCCTGCGCATTTGCATTCAAAGATAATACTCCAAATGCTATAGGAACTATTCCTGTGAGTAGTAATGAATTATTTATTTTACGTTTCATAAGGTTAATTATTTATTTTGTATAAATCACTTTCTTTCCAAGTTATTCCAGCTTTCCAAGCTTTCTTTCTATATTCATAGGCTCCTATATCAAGTGCTTTGCCTTTATATTTTTTTGTAAATCCTTTAATTGTAACACCTTTATCTATTAGTTCTGAGCCTTTTTTGAGTCTGAAATCATGATTCAAGGAATCAACAACGAATCTTGCTATAGTTTCCTTATTAACATAGTTTCCATATTCAGAACCTTTATAATCAAGATTTTTCCATTTAGTAGGTTCTTTACCAGGTTTGTCATTAGCTTTTTCAGAGAAATTATTTTTTACTGTCACATTTTTCAACTTGCAGTGAAACTCCCACCTTCCAATAAATTCCGAAGTGTTTACGATTGTATTGTTGTAGATATTAATGTTCCAATTATCTAGATTCATCTGAATACCAGACCATGGTATATTCCATATAACATTATTGTAAACATCATAACCTTTGCTGTTATTATCGAGATAAATACCAGCTATTCTCGCATCTGTATAAAAAGGTGCTACACAATCATGAACCCAATTATGATGCACGATGGTATTTTTATCATTTTGATTACCAACTACATAAAAACATCCTCCATCATTACTCAACATCTCAGCATGTGACATATCATTATAGGCTATTTCACAATTTTGTCCGCTTACTGTAACTAAATCGCGGCCACTGTAACTTACTGTATTATAAAGCACCCGAACATTCTGAGTTCCACCTGTGCTAATATTACTGCAGTGTGTGCATGTAGCATCAAAATATCTTATAATATTATCTTCAATCAGTAAGTTTTTTTTAACGCCATGAGATACTATTCCATTAGCGGCTCCATATTCTATTATATTATGTACTATTTTGCAATTCTCAGCACTTATTATTACCAAACCATCGGAAATATTGCTATGAGTATTATTAAGATCATCAAATCTCTGGCAGGCATTATTCACAATACAATTGGTTAAAGTATTTTTTTTCCACTTAGAAGCACCCTACCACCGAAGATTGTTAATCCCTGAATTTTGATATTAGATTTTCTATTGGTGTTTATAGCATTTTCTCTATATGTTATTTCTACTTGGTTATTCGAAGGTTTGCGCTTATCCATTGCCATGAAATATACTTCGTCGTCGTCAGAGTCATAATACCACTCACCAGGAAAGTCAAGAGCTGCAAGTTTCCCGAAGAGATAAATCTGCCCTCTTTGTTTGTTTCCTTTGCGGTCAAAACCTTCACAACGATTAGGATTATGATTAGAAAAAGGCCAATTCTTAAAACTAACAAGCTGATAATTTATTATACCTGGTTTCGATGATATAATAGGTCTGGTCCAACTTGCACCACTATGTGCTCCAAGATAAAACATATAAGCCCCAGACCAGTCAAAATTAGGAATAGATGGACAGAGCATTTTGGTTGAATCAGATCCTTTTTTAATAAACTCACCATCGAGTGTTAGAGGATTATGGTCAATATTATTGGGCCAACGTGCTATATCCATAAGTTTGCCTTTACTAAATAACATACGATTTTCGACTTTCATGCTTTTTGGAAAAGAACAATGAGTTTTATATATATTTTCTTTAAAAAGTGTCCAATCTGATAGAGGTTCACAAGCTGATATTATAACCTTATCATTTTTATAGGATTTATAAATAATAGGTCTATCTTCCAAACCATCTGCTATAGGTTTAATACTTTCGCGGTAAATACCAGCTTTAATAATACAGACATCTCCAGCCTTCATTACAGAAGAAGCCTTTGATATAGTTAAAAATGGAAATCTTTTTGATCCTTTATTAGCATCATTTCCATTTTTGGATACGTAATAATTAGTTGCATAAATTATATTTACAGATAGAAGTAAACATAAGAAAGTTATAGTAAATAATTTTATATTTTTCATATTTTCTAGATATTTATATTTAGAGCGATCTATCCTCGTTAGTAAGAATTTCTATTTATTAAAATGTCTTACGCATCCAAAATAAATTTGATTCAAATAATCAGTTCTTACATTGATATAATATTTGCCTTGCTCAGTTTCACCAAGTGTTGATAACATTGAATTATTGATTTTAAATGGCTCAACAAACTTATTTTCAACGAGATACACTATATCATTCAAACATAATACTGTCTCTTGTTCAGTTCTGCAATTCTTTAAAACAGGATAAATATCAGAAGGAGATATTTTAATCCCCATATTTGCCATAGCTACTAAAGCTGCAGACTGAACATAACTGCGACCTACATTTAGATTCATTACCACAAAAGGTTTAAGTCTTTCTGCTTTTTTACCAAAATATGCTATTGTATTTAATACCCACCAAGTTTGCACAGGGTCATATTTTTTACCTTCAAGTACTGCCTTCAAATCATCATAATTCTTTTCAAGAGGCTGCATTTGCATATCCGCGATTTGCATATAACGTGTGATATTCTTTTTATGCTTATTTCCCCAAGCATCGGGATTTGAAAAAGCTTCCTCATAAATAACCGTTTCAGGATAAAAACCAAGATCTGCATGTGAGAGTAAATAATTTTGCTCCTCTTTTCTCATTTCAAGAAGAATCTTTTTATACTTAGGATCATTAGCAAGATTATGCATCTCATTAGGGTCTGTTTTGATATTGTAAAGTTCTTCAGGGGCAATAGGCTGGAAAAACCTTGACTGTCTATCATTAAGCTTACCAGCATCATATAAATCTCTCCACTCCATAAATGCTAACTGTTTATACCTATAATTAGCAAATAATGATTGGCTATGGATAGGCGTATAATTTCGTGCATATCGATAGTCTCCTTTGTATAAGCATCTATTGAATGAATAATACTCATCATATCTATCTCCATAACAGTGTGCCACGTCGCTTCCTAGTTTGACATCGGTTCCAATAAAAGGCTTACCATCCATCTGCCCCGGTATTTTAACACCTGCTAAATGTAATGCAGTTGGGCCCAAATCCATAAAAGTTACTTTACCTTCGACCTCTGAATTAAGCTTATAGCCCAATTTTTTTCTCCATGTCTTAGGAATATAAACCATCATCGGCACATGATACCCTATATCATCTGTATATCCTTTAGTTCCTGGCAATGTACCACCATTATCTCCAAAGAAAAATATAAAAGTATTATCAAGTTCACCATCCTTTTTCAACATATTTACCATCTTTCCAAACTCTTCATCGCATTTGGCAATATTATCATATTCCTTTGCAAAAGTATAGCGCATTAAATCAGTTTTTGGTAGGAATGGTAATATTCGTGTTTTAGATGGATCAGTTTTGGTTTTTACTGTATGATATACTTGTTCCGTAAATTGAATCTGTGATTCATGTGTCACTACATTACTTCTTTGGAAAAAGAAAGGCTGTGATTTATCTTTTCTTTTCTCCCAGTCTCCCAGTTGACCTGTTCCTATATCCCATGTGCCTTCATTTTCTTGAACATTATAATCTTTTTTTCTTGCATTAGCAGTAAAATAACCTGCCATCCTCAAGTATGTAGGAAACATTTTTAGATTTTCTGGCAATGGTAATTCTTTATATTTTCTATGAAAATCACCATCAAAGCGTGGTGCATAACATCCCGTGATTAATGTAGTACGTGCAGCAGAACTAACTGAAGCATTACTATAGGCTCTATTGAAAAGCAGACCTCCTTCTTTATAAAGTTTTTCAACATTTGGTGTTTTACCACCATAATTTCCTTTATTATAGATTTCCATAAATTGTGGAGATAAATCTTCAGTAAGGAAAAAGATAATATTAGGATGTTCAGGATCCTTATTCTGGGCCTCTGAACTGAATGGAAAGACCATCATACTCAAGCCTCCCAATAAAAATAATTTTGAATTCATCTACTAAGTTTTTATGAAAACAAAATTAGTAAACTATCAATGATATTTAGGGGGAATATTTCTAAAAAAAACACCTAAAATTTAAAATATAGAATATTATGAATAGGGTAAGTATCGAAACGATTACGAGCAAAAGATTTTTGTCCTTCTGGACCAAGCTCTTCTGCTGTCTTGAATTTTGTTCCAATACCAGGAATAGCATCAAGAAAAGATAAATCTCCATCAGGATATGATGGAAAACGACCATTATATTTCTCAGGCAATTCATACGATGATGGAGTAAATAAATGAAGATAAATATCTACAGACGCAGAATAAACTTCAAAAGGCATTGAACCTAAAATACGCATCCCATAAAAATTAGAATAATATCCTTTAAACTCTGGATAATTCCAATTAATCCCTGTACGCGTATCATTATATTTTTTATTCCAAAGACCGAGATTTACACCTCGTAATCTATTTTTATAAACTCTGTAAGGACCACGTGCGAAAAGTCTACAACCAGAAACATCTTTTTCAGGGTATTCAAAAGTTATACCTTCAAAATCTATTGGTTTTTTAGACGGTCTCTGATATTTATAATCTAATTTTAATATATCATTACTACCTAACATCCATGTAAAAGAATATAAAACCGTTTTAAAACCTTTATAATTTTTCTTACTAAGATATGTCACAGAAACCGATTTATTCTCATTATCCACTTTAACTTCTGGTTTAAGCAGTTTTGAATCAGGATACAAAAGCTTTGGCCCATTTTTTATGGCAATTTCACAACCCATCTTCTTTACCTCTTTCAACATACCATCTAACTTCGAGATTTTAACAGTAAGTGAATCTGTATGCAACACAAAATAATCACCTTCAACTTCAACAGGTACTGCTAAATCAATTTTCGGGGCAATGTTTTTAGGTTTCGCTATATCATAAGTCCATGTACTAAGCTTGTGATCATTATAATCATACACCTCGACTTTCAATATATCACAATTAGCCCAATCCTCAGGAAGTTTCAAATCCATATATCTTGTTTCACCAGCAGGAATATTAGGACACGTTTCTAATTTTGAATACGATTCTGTTAAAGGCACCATAAGACTATTAAACTTTAAAAGACTATATTTTATATAGCAATCTTTCAAATTAGTAAAAACATATTCGTTATGAAGTAGTAATTTACCATTCCAATCTTTAGTCATACTAAAAGGTTCTAACTGTATTGGAGACCATATATTTTTTATAGTATAATAACTTCCTTCTTTTTGACGATAAGGACCTAATATACCATCGGCTGCCCAAAAAGTTTCAGCATCAACTTTACCTCCTTTATCAGTTCTTACTATACATTCATCAGCAAAATCCCATATAAATAATCCAGCACAGTTAGGTATATCCATCATATGAGTCCAAAAGTCCTCCAATCCTGCACCTGCTCCACCATCATACAAGCCATGTAGACATTCCGTAGGCATAAAAATATCTCTTGCCTGAAAAGTACTTTTTATACCATGATTATAAGATATATAATGCAAAGTATTTATTGTAGTATCAGCAGACCAACCCCAAGGATGAATTACCTTACGTTTCTGAATATCAAAAGTTGGGAAAATTTTATCTAAATCAGGATTAGTACCACCTTCATTACCATTATCCCACATAATTATAGAAGGATGATTAACATCAAACCTCAACAATTCATTAGCTAATATAGTTCCTGCTTTAGTATCATAAGCAGGCAATGACCAAGATGTCAACTCATCAAGTACCATTAGTCCTAGAGAATCACACGCATCAAGAAAATGTTTATCAGGAGAATAATGCGACATTCTCACTGCATTCATATTCATATCTTTAATCAACTTAACGTCCTTAATACTCAATTTCTTTGACGTCGTACGTCCACTTGTTGGCCATGCGCAATGTCTATTCACTCCTTTAATACGTATTTTCCTACCATTAAGATAAATACCATCAGTCGGTATTATTTGTATAGTTCTAAAGCCTAACTTTTGAGACATTTGATAAATAGTCTTACCTGACTGTTTCACAGAAATAACAGCTGTATAAAGATTAGGATATTCATTAGACCAAGGCTTTATTCCATTGATTTTACCATCTATATGCAATTTGCAAGAAGCCCATGATAAAACATCATTATACTCAGCAACAGAATTTTCAGGGGCTTGCACTCTTCCTGCTACATGTCCATCTTCATCCAAAACATCTATTAACACAGAAATGTTTTTTAATGTTTTGTTCAAATAAATATCTGCATGAAGACTTCCATCACACCTGGCATCGAATGCAGTATGAGTTATTCTTAATTTAGGAGATATTTCAAGATATACGGGTCTGAATATTCCTCCAAAAACCCAGAAATCTGCCTTCCTTTCCGCCCAGTTAATGGACTCGTTAGTTGACATTTTACGAACTTTTATTTCTACTAAATTCTTTTTTCCAAATTTTATATATTTAGAAATATCACGTTTAAAACAATAAAATGCTCCTTGGTGAACTGGACCTGCTAAATGCCCGTTAATTTTCATTTCGGTATCAGTCATTGATCCTTCAAACACAATCTGAATTAATTTTCCACACCATGATTTATCAGCTATAAATGTTGTTTTATAATAACCAATTTCATCATGTTTTGGAATATCCTGGCCATAATTATAATATCCAAAACCTTGCATTTCCCAACAAGAAGGAACACCAATTTTCGTCCAGAATCCGCTATTCATTCCTTCACTACATTTAAAATCCCATTCCTCCATATCATCGCATCCTTTACCTGAAAGATACACCTTCTGCGTCCCATAGGAGTTATCTTTTCCAAAAAAAAGACTAGGAAACACTAAACTATGTATGATCGCAACAAATAATAATTTCAATAAAGTTTTCATAATATTTTTTCTAAATTCTTGACCTTTAATTGGATATTCCGCATTAACTCATATTAAAAAGGTGATCAATAACACACGATCACCTTTTAATAAATCTTAATTTAAATTTTATTGTCTATAAGCTGCGTTATCTATTCTAAAATCTTTGACATATCTTGTTTCACTTACAATTTCTATCCCTAGTCATACTAAATAGTACAAAAAGTTGAAAAACATAAAAACTGTATAATAGCTATTTATAATTACCTATAAGTAGAGTATTCATAATATCTTTGTATCCTTTTATCTTAGATTCTACATTTTCTCACTAAAATATAGTTAATCAGGGATGTAACTACCCCACCAATCCTTATTTGGTTGAAAGTTCTCTTGAAAACTTTCAAGTCTATTCTTTTCACGTAGTTTGATGCTATT
>Ga0172378_10002805_pt1 | contig 16362 bp, 14 predicted proteins | sample GrowelOW332metaG_FD_119755 | JGI IMG/M metagenome (GOLD analysis project Ga0172378, IMG submission 119755) | Groundwater microbial communities from an aquifer near a municipal landfill in Southern Ontario, Canada - Pumphouse #3_1 metaG | ecosystem: Environmental > Aquatic > Deep subsurface >... | reverse complement strand
TCTATTGTATACTTTTTCGGAAGAATTAACCTCCAGTCATTATTCGGAAGAATTAACTTCCAGTTTCAAAATCTGCTGCTGGAATTTAATTTTTCAATTAACATTTGGCGGAAAATCATGGGACACGTTTAATGCAAGTGAACAATTAGTTTTTGATGGTGATATGATGTATTGGGTTATTTATTAGTTGTAGAATAAGACCAAAATTTTTGTTTATATAAAAGAAATGGGTTGGAATCATGAAAAGAATAATGGTTACGAGATCTTCAATGCCACCAATGGAAGAGTACATTGAAGAGATAAAAGACTTATGGGACTCTCATTGGATTACAAATATGGGAGTAAAACACAAAGAATTGCAGCGCATGCTTAAGGATTACTTATCAGTTGGAAATGTCGAACTTCTGACAAATGGTCATATGGCACTAGAACTTTCATTGCAAGCTATGAATATAAATGGAGAAGTTATAACAACACCATTCACGTTTGCATCCACAACGCATGCAATAGTAAGAAATGGACTTACTCCGGTGTTTTGTGATATTAATCCGAATGATTTTACAATTGACGCGGATAAGATAAGACCACTAATAACGGATAATACATCTGCAATTTTACCGGTGCATGTATATGGAAATGTTTGTAATGTCAAGGAGATTCAATGCATTGCGGATGAATATGGATTGAAGGTGATATACGATGCAGCACATGCTTTTGGTGTCAGATATAATGGACATGGTATTGGAGCATTTGGAGATGCTTCTTGTTTTAGTTTTCATGCAACTAAGGTATTTAACACAATAGAAGGTGGTGCAGTTTGCTATAAGGATACAGAATTTGGTAAAAGAATCTATGATCTCAAGAATTTTGGGATACATGGGCCAGAAGATGTAGATGCTGTCGGAGCAAATGCTAAAATGAATGAATTTCAGGCAGCAATGGGGATATGCAATTTACATCATATTGATAATGAAATTCACAAACGTCAAGTGTTAGTTGAGAGATACAGACAAAAATTGTGTTCAATTAACGGAATAATGATAAATCCAGTTCAATATGGTGTTAAACCAAATTATTCTTATTTCCCTATTGTTGTTGATGAAAGAGTAACAGGGTTTTCCAGAGATGATTTGTTTGAAAAATTAGAAAAGAATAATATATATTCAAGAAAGTATTTCTTCCCTATTACAAGTGCATTTGATTGTTACAAAGATAGATTTGATGTCTCAAAAACACCCATAGCTTTTGAAATTTCTAAGAGGGTTCTAACTCTTCCTTTGTATGCTGATTTATTACTAGATGAAGTGGACAAAATTTGTGATGTCATTATTTCCATGAAATAATGACTTTGGGTGTTGATATGAATAATAGTTTCTATTCGACAGAAGAATTACAAAAAATAGGTTTTAACAAACTGGGAAATGATGTGATGATAAGCAAAAAAGCGTCTTTTTATGGTTGTGAGTTTATGGAACTAGGGAGTCATGTTCGTATTGATGATTTTTGTGTGTTAAGTGGAAAGATTTTAATTGGCAATTATGTTCATATTGCGGTAGCAGCCTTGATTTTTGGGGGAAAGAGTGGAGCCGTTATATCAGATTATTGTGGAGTTTCATCAAGGTCTGCAATTTATGCTTCAAGTGATGATTATTCTGGTATAGCTATGACTAATCCATTAATTCCTGACGAATTTAGAAATGTAATTGATAAAAGAGTTCTTTTGGAAAAGCATTCTATAGTTGGTACTGGATCAACGATTTTGCCAGGTTGTAAAATAGCTGAAGGTACGGCAATTGGCAGTATGAGCCTTGTTGATAAAGATACATCGCCGTGGTCTATCTATGTAGGTATTCCGGCACATTTATTGAGGCAAAGAGAAAAAAGAATACTGGCACTTGAAAAAGAGTTTCAGAGCAGTAATGAATAGGTGTTGTAATAAGAATGATAATGAATATGAAAATACAAAATAAAAGTTATATTTCATTCACCGATACTATGTTTTATTTTTTTTACACGCTGATGGTGTTGGTAAAAGGTTTTGGATTCTATGAAGGACAATGGCCGTTTGATTTAGGATTGATAATAGCCTGTTCTTTTTTTGTATTATATTTTTTGTCATCGCATAATAGTTTAGCAAGTTTTGTTATTTCTTTAATGTTGCTAATAATTGGCATACTAACGGTGGTTTATTCTGGTGAATTTGGTGCACTTTTGAATTTAATGGTTCTTATAGGAATGAACAGTATATCAGAGAGAAAGATTATTCGTCTTTCGGCTTTCCTTTGGACTATAGTCTTTACTGTTCAGACTCTTATTACTTGTTCTGGCATACGTGAGAATCAGGTGCTCCGTATTCACAGGAAACTGGGTCATTATGTGATTCGATGGTCAATGGGGTTTACGCATCCCAATGTATTTCATATTTCATATTTTATAATTATATGTTTACTTATGCTTGCTATTCGCCCACATGGGAAAAAGCTTGTGAAATTTAGTGTGTTTGCTTTTATAGGAAATTTGTTGTTTTTTTTGTATTCATACAGTTTTACTGGGCTATTGATTGTCACTTTTTATTTGATAATAAATTCATATATTCAGCATAGAAAGAAAAGGCTGTTATTGGTTGAACGTGTGTTATTGATTGTTTTTACGCCGCTTTGTATACTATTTTCTGTTATTGGGCCAATCATAATTAAAGGCAATTTGTATGAAATAATTAATAAAGCTTTAAGTACTAGATTTTCTCTTTCAAGGTATTATCTTACAACTCAAAAAATAGGTCTGTTTGGAACCAAAATATTTGATGTTCCAGATGCATCATATACTATTGATAGTTCGTATGTTTATGCGCTTGTACATTATGGAATAGTATATTTTACGCTGTTTTGTGTACTACTTGTATTTTGTGCATATTATCTATTGAAAAAACATAGGTATTTTGAATTTGCTATTCTGATCAGTTGTAGTTTTGCAGGCATTACTGAACAATTCCTTACAAATACATCATTCAAGAGTATAGTTTTCATTTTCTTTGGAGTAATGCTGTATTCATTAATTGATAATTGTATTATGTTACCTAAAAGAAAATGCTGTTTGTTGGCGAAAAGAACATGGCATATATTCACTGTTGGTAATTGTCATATCGTAGATTATTCAGTGGTGTTATCTACTTATTTGAAGAGAATAATACATGTGACGAAATGTAAACGCAAACAAATACTTTGCATATCTTTATGTGGCTTTATTGTTGGTTGTCTTATGTATACTTTTTCTGTAGATAAACCCAAAATAATTTATGCATCTCCTTGGGATTGTGATATTAAGGAAGGAAAAGAAGCTACTCAGTATACTTACTATAATGATATTAAAGATAATCCAGATGTTTGGGTATTAAGTAATAGGGACAGCGCTGGAAAATTATATTCTTTTTCAGGATACACGATAGACTTTGAATACTTAAGAAGGGCAATTGGCGCAGGTTATAGTATAGAATTGGTATTCTCTTGTATAGCAATTATTCTTTATGTAATGTGGTGCAGAGATGATAGAAGAAAACTGTGAAATATCGGTATGTGTGTTATCGTATAATCATGAAAAGTATATTAGGGAGTGCTTGGATAGTATATTGGCACAGAAAACCAAATTTGTTTTTGAAATACTAATACATGATGATGCATCTACCGATGGAACCCAGAAAATCATTCAGGAATACCAAAAAGTCTATCCCGAACGAATAAGGGTGATAATTGAAGAAGAGAATCAGTTCCAAAATGGCTGTAAAGCAGTATTGTTTGAAAAAGTGTTTCCAAAAGTACGTGGTAGATACATTGCACTATGTGAATCTGATGATTATTGGTGCGAAATCAATAAACTTCAAGAGCAATATGATGCTCTTGAGAATAATAAAGATTGTAATATATGTACAACCGAAACTACAGTCATTAATGAGAATGGGCATAAGACCGGAGTTGTTATTCCCCAAAGATACGTTGCACCCGGAATAATACCTGGAACACAGATGTTGAATTATATTTCATATAATGATACACATTTATTTCATACTAGTTCAATGATGTTTCGATCTGCTGTTTTCAAAAAAATCGAGTATAAATTGCCAAGATTCATGACTGTATCCTATACAGGTGACAGGGCAATTATTTTGTATTTAGCTACTTGTGGTAACCTGTTTTTTATAAAACAAAAGATGTCCTGTTATCGAATTATGAGCATAGGAAGTTGGTCATCTAAAGTATCAGCTTCAAAGATTGCACATTACAATTCTGATTTAGATATACGAGAAATGGCTAAGGCTTTTAATCAGTATACGAGTAGTAAGTACTCACAACAAATGCATCATTATATTACTATTATTAATTTTCGCATATATTTATACGAACGTAATTATAGAAAAGTATGTTCTGCTCGTTATAAAGAGCTGTTTTTAAAATTATCTTTCAAAGAACGTTTGTATTATTCGGTGTGTTCAAAATTTCCGATGATTGATAAGATTTATTGTAGACTTAAAAATAAAAAAACAGGATGTAGGCTAAATGATAATAATTGAACTATCAGGTGGTCTTGGAAACCAAATGTTTCAGTATGCTCTTTATTTATCAATGAAAAGCAGAGGAATTGCGGTTGAGATGGATACATCTTTATTTACAATAGTAAAGAAACTTAATGAACCTGAAATTTTACAGTTTCCAAATGTTCATTATAAAGTTGCAGGGCTACATGTGGTTTCAATGATGCGTGGCTATGGCTACTGTGATAATATCATTGATAGAGTTTTTCATCATGTATTTCATTTCAAAGAGTATAAATATACAGAAGATATTACATTAGGATTCCAACCACAAATATTTGATTTGAAATCCGCGTATCTAAATGGGTATTGGCAAAGCGAATTGTATTTTAATAATATTCGTAATAGTGTAATACACGAATTTGAATTTTCATCGGAGACGGTTAATTATAAGTGCGATAGTTTTAATTATTTTAAGTCTGCAATAATGAAAAGTAACTCTGTGAGCATTCATGTTAGAAGAGGAGATTATTTGTCAAAAGAGCAACTGCCTGTTTATGGAAATATTTGTACAAATGAGTACTATTGTAATGCAGTGAAATATATAGCTGGTACTATAGATAATCCAACATATTTTGTGTTTTCAGATGATATAGAATGGGTAAAGAACAATATTGATGTTGCAGGTATGATATTAGTTAATGAAAAAAAGCAATGGAGTGGAATAGTTGATCTGTATCTTATTTCTATATGTAGGTATCACATAATAGCAAATAGCAGTTATAGTTGGTGGGGCGCTTGGCTTGGTGATAATGATGACAAACTCGTTATATCGCCTTCACGTTGGATGAATAGTGTTGAACAGACAGATATGATTTGTAATGATTGGGTTCGCTTATGAAAATTTTATTCGCGGTGCATACATATTACCCTGAGCATAATGGAGTTCAGTTTGTTACACAGTACATTGCCGAAGGGCTAGCTGTTGATAATCAGGTCAGTGTAATTACAGGTGTAAGTAAAGATACCTCAACCACTGAGTATTTGAATACTGAGGAAATAAATGGAGTATTGATTCAAAGAATATATGTTCAGCTCGGTAAAGGACATGTATTTAGTGGTGACAAAAAAAAATATCTTCAAATTATTGAAAAATACAGGCCAGATATTTTTATTTGTGTCTGTACACAATCGTGGACATTTGACTGGATTATCAATTATTTAGATGAAATTAAATGCAAGAAAGTGTTATATACTCACGGCTTTTCTGCCTATATGGGTCATTATCCTTTTTTGAGGGACGTAATTGGTGCGCACATTTTCGCTTTATATAACCATATGTATTGGAATTGGTATTATAAAAGATGTTGGAAATACCTTAAAAAGTTCGATCTTGTTACATATCTGTCTAAATCTAGTAGCTCTTATTCATATTCCATTAAGTATAATCTGGTTAATAGCCTAATACTTGGCAATGCAGTTGATGACAGGATGTTTGAACAATGTAGTTTGAATAATAGAAAGAAAAGTCAAGAGATTGGGTTTATATATGTGGCTAACTATGACGAGAATAAGAATCAGCAGATGGCTTTAGAGGCATTTTATAAAGCAATTACCGGAGATGCAACACTAACATTGATCGGGACAAAAAGAAATAAGTATTATCAAAATTTATTAGGCATAAATTGCAATTTAGCAAAAAAGTATGGTAATAAAGGCGTAAGTATTCTTGTTGGAATATCAAGAGATGAAATTATGTGTATAGAAGCAAATTCAGATGTTTTTATTTGTTCGAGTAAGCATGAAGAATTCCCAATTATGCTTTGTGAAGCAGCAGCAAAGGGCTTAGCTATTATTTCAACCAATGTAGGAAATATAAGTAGTTTTCCGAATGTGGACGTTGTAAACGACATTAATGAAATGGCAGATTGTATTACGATTTATTCTAATAATAGGAATAAGCGGGTTGAAGCAGGAGAGTCATTACGAAACTATGCTCAAATGCATTTCAGAGAATATGATAAAATTAATCAATTTGAAAAGGCCTTGTACAAATTATGAAAATAGCATTTATTCCTTGGGATAAGAGTATAAAAGGAGACAACATATTCATTCCAAAAAATGAAGAATATTTAGATTCACATATTATATTATCAAAAGAACTTCATAAACTTGGATATGAGATTCATACTATAGATATGTACAACAATCTAGACGAAGTTGATTGCTTTCTTTTTTCCAAACTCGATTATAAATGGTTAAATATTATTATTAAAAAACATTTATTACATCTTGCTGTATATTGTTCTGCAGAGCCGGCTGTAGTTGTGCCGCTTAATAGCAGAGAGGGGTACAAATATTTACTGCGAATATTTTCTAATGTATTAACATGGGATGATGATTTAGTTGACAATAATCATGTTTTCAAGAGAAATATACCATATTATTTTGTTAATCATATAGAAAATGTGCCATTTAAAGAAAAGAAGCTATTAACAAATATTTCGGGTAATAAAAAGTCTGTTCATCCAAATGAATTGTATAGTGAACGCGCAAAAGTCATATCTTGGTTTGAAAAGAATCATCCCAATGAATTCGATTTATACGGATATGGTTGGAATGTGAAACAGCACCCTTCTTACATAGGATGCATAGATAGTAAATTTGAGGTTTATCATAAGTATAAATTTGCATTATGTTTAGAAAACATGTGTGACGTGAAAGGGTATATTACTGAGAAAATATGTGATTGCATTTGTGCAGGAATCGTACCAATTTACTACGGAGCAAGTAATATTACTGAATATATTCCACAGAACTGCTTTATTGATTATGCATCCTTTGGTTCTGTGGCAGAATTGAGGCAATTCCTTATTTCTATGACAGAAACACAGTATAATGTTTATTTGACGGCATTAAGTTCATATTTAAATGAACATAATAATGAGCCTTTCAGTGAGAGAGTTTTAAGTATGTGTATAGCAAATGTTATTCAAAATGGTGATCATGCACAGCATAATTTGGGAATTTGCCTAAAAACATCATTAAGGTTAAAGGAATTAAAAAATGATGTCAATGTAATTATGCTTAATGCTAGGATTAAGTTAGCAAAAAAACTAAGTAAGGTGGAACATGAAAAATGTTGAGTAAACTAAGATATATATTTACCAGGAAAGAAAAAATAAAGATATTTTTGTTACTTATTATGATTATTATTGGCAGCTTCCTTGAACTTATAGGATTGGCAGTTTTTATGCCATTTATATCAATGATAATGGATGCTGAATCTACAATTGGTAATAACAAGATTATATCTATTCTTTATTCCTGGCTAAATCCTGGTTCAACCAGATTCTTTATAGTTGAGTTGGCATTGGGAATAAGTGCTGTATATATCATAAAGAACATATATTTAGCGTATATGCAAAATTGCATTTTGAATTTTTCATATACAATGCGCATGGAAATTGCAACAAGACTTTTGGCTACATATATGCATGAACCTTACACTTTTCATTTGAGCAGAAATATTGCTGAATTACAAAGAAGTCTTCAAATTGATGCGAATCAGTTTATGCAACTGGTTAATACAGTGCTTCAATCAATAGCTGAAATGACGGTTGTTTTGGCATTTGGAATTTACCTCTTTAACACCAGTCATTCTATTACAATAATTGTAATGGGACTTTTGATATTGTGTTTAGGTGTTTTTTCTTTTATTTCTAAACATGTTTCAAGCAAGTTAGGGGAGCAGAATGAAAACTATAATGCCAAATTAGTACTATGGATAAATCAGGCGCTCGGTGGCATAAAAGAGGTAAAGGTTTTACAGAGAGAGGATTTTTTCGTATATAATTACCGCGATAATTATAAGAAACTGATTAAGGGTGCAAAAAAAAATGAAATGCTAGCTACAATACCTAAGTATGTAATAGAAACTGTTTGCATAGTAGGTATGCTGTTGGCTGTTGTAGTAAAGCTTCAGTACGGACAAGATGTTGAGATAACAACTTTTATTCCTCAACTTACAGCATTTGCTATTGCTTCATTCAGACTATTGCCATCAGTAGGCAAGTTAAATTCATATATCAGTACAATTAATTATTGCCGACCATCATTGACGAATGTTTATAATGATCTGATTGATATTGAAGGATGTAAAGGAGAAGATGCTTACAAGAATGATGATGACAAGAATGCAGAATTCAAAGTTGCGTTGAATATTAGGAACATAGTATATCATTACCCGGAATCTATGATAAATGTCATTAACAACATTTCGCTGGTTATTCCAAAAGGAAAGACAGTCGCTTTTATTGGTAGTTCAGGAGCTGGGAAGACAACAATGGTAGATATAATTCTGGGTTTATTGACGCCTCAATCAGGAGAGATATGTGTTGATGAGTGGAATATAAAATCAAATCCTAATGCATGGCATAAGTTACTGGGGTATATTCCTCAGACTATATATCTTACCGATGACACAATAAGACATAATATTGCATTTGGAGTTAATGAGGAAGACATAGATGAACAAGCGGTATTACGAGCTGTTTCAGAAGCGCAATTGGATGGATTTATTAGTGAACTTCCAAATGGGTTGAATTCAGTTGTTGGCGATAGAGGTGCAAGAATTTCAGGTGGTCAGCGTCAGCGCATAGGTATAGCAAGAGCGCTTTATAATAATCCTGAGATATTGATATTGGACGAAGCTACTTCTGCGCTTGACAATGAGACAGAAACGGCAGTAATGGAAGCAATTGAAAAATTACAGGGCGAGAAGACAATGATAATAATTGCACATAGACTTACGACTATTAGAAACGTTGACACCATCTATGAAATAACTGACGGAAAAGCAATGTTAAGAACTAAAGAAGAAGTGCTTGGCAAATAATATTATTGAACAATAGGAGAAGTATTGAATATTATACAGATTTCAGGTGGCTTAGGGAATCAAATGTTTCAGTATGCTTTGGCAGAGTCATTCATAGCAAAGGGAATGCCAGTGTGTTTTGATGCGACATGTTATAGTTCAACTGTACAGAAGTTGCGTGAGCTTAAGATAGATTGCTTTCCAAATGTAAAACTGAATTTAGCTGATAAAAATGCACTAAAGACGATTCGAGGTTATAGTCACAATGATTCGTTAAAAGAAAGACTCAGAAATAGATTTGGTATTTCTAAGGGTAAGGTGTATATAGAGAACATTGATATTGGCTATCAATCAGATGTGTATAAGTGTATTGATACTTTAATATGCGGTTATTGGCAAAACGAAAAATACTTTAGTGAGATTAAGAATCAAATCCTGGATGATTATTCATTTACATCTGGCATGATCAATTGCGGGGGATTAGATTTATCACGTATAAACAGTCTTATTAATAACAATAACACAGTTAGTGTTCACATTCGGAGAAAAGACTATCTTAATAAACAGAATTATGAAGTATATGGTGGAATATGTACAAAGGAGTATTATTCGAAAGCTGTCAATACCATACGTGAAATCTATCCTGAAGCTTTGTTTGTGATTTTTACAGATGATCCTGAGTGGGTCAGAAATAATGTTTCAATTGATAATTCAATTCTAATAAATGATTTGTATATTGGAAATGAAATTTCGGATCTGTACTATATGTCTATTTGCAAAAATCATATCATTGCAAATTCCAGTTTTTCCTGGTGGGGTGCATGGCTTGGAGAAAAAAAGAACAGTATTGTGATAGCGCCATCAAAATGGTTTAATAATCACAAACAAACGGAAATGATACCAGATCGATGGATACGAATATAGTTTTACAAATAACTTATATTCATTGGAATCAATAAGACTAGGACATAAGAAAAGATTGTTATGAAGATATTAATGCTCGTTAACTGGAAAATTAAGTACTGCGATTCAACTCCAACCAATATGCAATCACCGGATTATTTTGTGAAGGGAAAACCATATTGGTTTTTTCGTTATTTTCCAAAAGATACACAGGTTGACGTCGTCGATTGCAGTTCATTTCCTGCATTGGAAAAATTCGAACAGAATACTATACGTTTTTATGTTTATCAGACAATTAGAGTACTGCCACGGCTTAATAAATATGATTTTGTAATATCGCATGGGATGCAATCCGGTATTGTATTGTGTTTTTTTAGAAGACTGTTTGGTAAAGGAAAGTACAAGCACATTGTTTTTGACATTGGAGCATTTAACAGTGCTAAAGAAAGTGGCAAAGCACTAAAGCTAATGCAGTTCGCAAGCAAATCTTTAGATGGTGTCATCTATCACACCCCATCACAAATTGACTATTATCAAAATTACCATCCTTGGCTTGTTAATGAATCGAGGTTTATTACATTTGGAACTGAGTTAGATTTTTTTTTTAAGATAGAAAACAGTATAAAACCTAAAGATTCATTTGAATTCATAAGAGAGCATTATATTGTATGTGTTGGTTATCATCAACGTGATTGGAAAACGCTTCTAGACGCATTTAAACTGGTTGATAGTGAGGTTAAGCTTAGGATTATAGGAAATGACAATATTATAACAGATGATACAAGAATAGAATCAATTGGCAAATTGCCGATTAGAGACTTGGTGCTTCAAATTAAAAATGCTGATTTTTGTGTGCTTCCCTTAGAAAACTATTATTATTCATTTGGACAGATGACATTACTACAACAGATGTTATTATCAAAAGCGGTAATTGTTGCAGATGTTCCTAGTGTTGCGCCATATATTATTCAAGAAGATGGAGTTCCGAATAATCTTTCAGTTTATCAATCAAAGAACAAAACTGCTCTTGCTGGTTGTATAACAAGATTGTTGAATGATAAAAAATATTGTATGGCTTTAGGGGAAAAAGCCAGAAAATCAGTTGTTGATAGATTTAGTGATAAAATCATGGCTGCCAGTATATATGATTACTTAAGTGAAAGGCTTTTCGCAAATGAAAAGTAGTATTGTAAGAGACTTGATTTCGGTTGTTATACCTGTTTACAACTCAGAGACTACATTGGAACGTTGTGTAAATTCAATATGTGCTCAAACATGGGAAAACATAGAGATAATTCTTGTGGACGATGGCTCTACAGACAAGAGTGGATATTTGTGCGACAAATACGCTGCAAGATTTTCAAATATCAATGTGGTTCACAAAAAGAATGAAGGTCAGGGACGAGCTAAAAATGATGGAATAAATGCATCAACGGGACGGTATATTGCTTTTGTTGATTCCGATGATTGGATAGAAAAGGAGTGCTTGGAACAAGCACTAATAGCAATTTGTGAGAATAATGCTGATTTATGTTCGTACGCTTATGTTCAAGAAGATGAGCAAAATAAAGTAGTATATAGATGCCATGTCAAAAATGCAATTTATCAAAATGAAGAAATTAAGCATGGATTTGTGCTTCATTTTTTTGGCGATGACCTAAAAAATGATGAATTGCGTGGTGTATCATCAGCGATGACATTATATAATGCGGATATTATCAAACAAAATAAGATATGCTTTGCTACTGAAAGAGAAGTATTAAGCGAAGATACAGTGTTTAATCTGGAGTTGTGTAAATACATAAGTACGGCGGTTACAATACCAAATATGTATTATCATTATTGTATACATGAATCATCATTTTCAAGAGAGAAAACTGAGAACAGGTTGACTATGGCATATGATTTTCAGAAGATCTTGCACAAGTATGCCAGACAATATGAAATTGACGACATTGTTTCTAATAGAATTTGTATGACAATGTGGGTGGCTATTGTAAGTTACATAAAGCAAACTGCTAGAAAAAATGCTCAGACAAATTTCACTGAGCATATTAGGAAAATGAAAGAATTGGCAATATGTACAGAAGTTACTGAGACAATAGACAAACTTGATATATCAGCAATGAGTTTTTCGCAGAGGTTTCTGCTCCATGCAATAAAGAACAAAAATGCCTTTATTATGTATGTATTGGGTGCATTAAGGTCCAAAACAAATATCAGGTGATTAAATGAAATCAAATAGTAACGGTAATAATCCACTGATAAGTGTCATTATGTCTGTATATAATGAAGAAAAATACATATTTGAATCGATAAACAGTATATTAAATCAGACAATTACTGATTTTGAGTTTATCATTGTTGATGATTGTTCTGCCGATAATACTGTAAGTGAGATCAGTAGCATAAAGGATGATCGCGTTCATCTAATTTGTAATAATGAAAACTGTGGATTAACTGTAAATTTGAATAAGGCTTTACGACTTGCTAAAGGCAGATATATAGCGCGAATGGATGGTGATGACATATCAGACACTAATAGGTTTGCAAAACAGATCAAGTATTTGGATATACATCCTGATATTATGCTTATCAGTTGTGAAACAAAGACTTTTGGAAGTCACAATATAATTCAGAAGCTTCATGCTGATTCTGAAACATTGAAATGTATGATGCTTGTTCGCCCATGTTTGGCACATCCTGGATTTATGATTAGAAGAGAACTGTTTGAAGAATATGGTTATTATTATGATGAATCCTTTAGACAAGCCCAGGATTACGATTTAGCTGCAAGAGTGACTCGAAAATTCAAAATTGGTATTTGCCCTTATGTTCTTTTGTATTATAGAACGCATGCTAATCAAGTTTCATCCACATGCATGGGGAGTCAATTCACGAACGCTGACAGAATAAGGAAACGCCTTTTATCGGAACTTGATATAGACCTAAATAATCAGCAATGGAGTGATTATCATAAGTTTGTTACTGAAAGACATACTGATGATATAATTGATTTTGTTAATGCAAAAAAATTAGTTGACGCGATTGTTTCTCATAATAAGGGAAATAGTGTATATAACCAAAAGAAATTAGAAAGCACTTTGATTGGTTTGTTTTGTATTTGGATTATCAGAAACAAATCAAAATATATCTTCAGTAAGATACATGTGATATTTGGCAATAACTATAAATATTATAAATCCTATATTATCCAATGGCTGCTCGTTGGTATCAGAAAAATCGGATTGTAAATGGAGTCTGTTAATATGAATAAAAGTAATAATCTGTCTGTGCGTCAAAGAATTGATCGAAAACTATGCGGTACATTTAAAAGAGTATTGCCGGACAGATTGTATTTGGAAATGCTATATAGAGTAAGACTCGGAACATCACCTGACTTTGTCCACCCATCGACATTTAATGAAAAGCTTAACTGGTTAAAGCTTAATGACAGAAATCCGATGTATACAAAGCTGGCTGATAAGTATGAGGTGAGAAATTTTGTAAAGGAAATAATAGGAGAAAACTACTTAATCCCTATTTTAGGAGTTTGGAATTCTGCAGAAGAAATTGAATTTGACAAGCTTCCTGATCAGTTTGTTTTAAAATGTACACACGATTCAGCAAGTGTTGTGATTTGTGAAGATAAAAAGAATTTTGATGTTGACTCGGCTAGAAGAAAATTATCGGCTGCATTAAATACTAATTATTACTATCCGGCAAGAGAGTGGCCGTATAAAAACATAGTTCCAAGAATAATTGCTGAAAAATACATGTCAGATGAATCCGGTAAGGAGTTAAAGGATTACAAGGTTTATGATTTTAATGGGGTGCCAGAGCTAATACAAGTTGATTTTGGTAGATTTGTAAAGCACGAGCGAAATCTCTACACAAAAGATTGGAAATTTATAAATCAGGTTATTGAATACCAGAATAACCCGAATGTAGTAATAGATGAGCCTTCACATTTGAAGGAGATGTTGATGTTAGCCGAAGAATTGGCGAAAAGTATACCATCTCCCAGTGTGCGCACTGATTTTTATTCATGTGGAGATAGAATATTTTTTGGAGAAATAACATTCTATCAGGAGGCAGGTTTTGCAAGATTTTCATCTTCTGCGTATGAGAAAGAACTTGGTGACATGATACATTTACCGATACAACAATAGTGTTTAGCTTTTTATGAATTAGGAAAACAACATGAAAATACTGATAGTGAATAAATTTTTATATCCTAATGGCGGGTCTGAAACCTATATATTTGGAATAGGGGATGAATTAAAAAAGCTGGGTCATGATGTTCAGTATTTCGGTATGGAACATGGTGGCAATATTGCTGGAAATAAAATTGGCAGTTACACTTCTGAAATAGAATTCCATAAATCATCTGTTTCCAAATTGACTTATCCTTTTAAAATCATTTATTCAAGAGAAGCAAGAAATAAAATCAGAGTAGTACTTAATGATTTCAAACCTGATATAGTGCATCTGAACAATATCAATTTTCAAATCACACCATCGATTATTGATGAAATTAATGAGTTTGATCCCCGGATTCGTATTGTATATACGGCGCATGATTTTCAATGGATCTGCCCCAACCATCAGCTGCGCATACCAAAGTCCGGAGAAGTATGTCTGCAATGCATTGATGGTAACTACAACGCATGTATAAAAAACAATTGTATACATAATTCAAAAGTCAGAAGTGTATTAGGCGCAACGGAAGCTTATTTTTATAGAAAAAAACATACATATAAAAAAGTAAACAGTATTATTTGTCCAAGTGAGTTTATGGCAAAGACGCTTTCAAAGAATAGCGAACTAGTTGGAAGAACAGTGGTATTAAGGAATTTTCTGCCGGTTTATGATAAAAATGACATTGAAGCGACTGTCATGACTTCTTTACCATCAAAGTACGTGTTATATTTTGGCAGGTTTAACAAAGAAAAGGGAATAGACGCATTAGTTGAAGCATGTAAAAGGCTTAAAGATGTGAATTTTGTATTTGCAGGAAACGGTGATAGAGCAGAAGAAATTCAGCACATAAACAATGTATACTCACCAGGTTTTCTTAGTGGAATTACGCTTGAACAAGTTATCAGAAAAGCTGAGTTTTCTGTTTGCCCATCTATTGTTTATGAAAACTGTCCTTTTTCGGTTATGGAATCACAGTTCTATGGAACGCCGGTAGTTGCCTCAGATATTGGTGGCATACCTGAACTAATTGACAGGACTACAGGTGTGTTGGTCAGGGCAGGGGATACAGATGAGCTCACAAAGACCATCAATGAACTGTGGAATTCTCCTGAGAAAGTTGATGTTATGAGAAAAGCATGCCCGGCTTGGGTAAATAAGTCGTATCTTTCGGTCAAGGATTATTGTGAGAAATTATTAAAGATTTACCGAGGAGAAAGCGTAACAGATAATGACTGACAGAAATGTTTTGACATGGATGGAAGATGCAGCCGCAAAATATGGCAGTAAAACAGCATATGCGGACGAGAATGAGCAGATATCGTTTGCAGAAGTATCAAGAGAAGCTAAAAATATGGGTAGTGAGATCTTGGCTGCTGTTGAGAGTTTCAGCAGACAGGGACAGATTTTTCCGACAGGCACAGCAGCCGATGTGACGACGATTGCGGTCATTTCTGGACGAAATATACACACTATTACAGCTTATCTTGGTGTTGTGTACAGTGGACATTGCTATGCGCCTGTTGATGGAAGTCTACCGGAAGAAAGAATCGAAAGCATTCTTAGTGTTTGCAGACCGGCTCTCGTAATATGTGACAGTGATCATATTGAGAAGATCAAACCTATTTGCAATGAAATGAAACTTCATGTTGTATGCATGGAGGATTTGGCTAGACATTTATCAGAAAATTCCACCATTTCAGAATTGGAGTCCAATGATTTATGTAGCTGTACGACGATGACAGATTGCAAAACAAGTGTTGTAAGATCATCTTCAGATCCTTTATACATAATTTTTACATCAGGTTCATCAGGTGTGCCCAAGGGCGTTATAACAGGTCATGAATCACTCATGAAT
>Ga0172378_10002804_pt1 | contig 16363 bp, 17 predicted proteins | sample GrowelOW332metaG_FD_119755 | JGI IMG/M metagenome (GOLD analysis project Ga0172378, IMG submission 119755) | Groundwater microbial communities from an aquifer near a municipal landfill in Southern Ontario, Canada - Pumphouse #3_1 metaG | ecosystem: Environmental > Aquatic > Deep subsurface >... | reverse complement strand
GCCTGTAAACAGGACGGATTCAGTAATAGATTTTTTATGTACGGCAAAAAGGAAAACCTATGCAGGCAGAGGACATGAGATTAATTCATCCAGAATAAAATCACATGATTTAAAATATACAGAAGGAGAATTGGAATATTACGACAGTTATCTTGGTGGAGAGAATTTTGCTGGAGAAGAAGGATTATGGAAAAAAGGAATACCGTTCTGGTCAATGAATTATGTCGGAAGGGTATTGGATAATTCTTTCTCCGGAGATTTCTTAAAATCAGCATTATTAAATGTAGCACCATCTCTACCGTATCGCGGTCCGGAAATATATAGAAACGAAAATAAGATATACAGCTGCAGCGTTACAGGAAACTTTGACTGGTTTCATGGAAAAGAAGTTATATACCATGATGAAAAGAAGGTATATGAATGTTTATTTCATGGTGGAAGTATAAAATAGAAGATCTATACCGGAAAAGCCGGGACTACCGAAGTTGATTTTGCAGCTGTTAATCAGAAAGTGACTGTTTACTGCATCTTCTGTTTTTTTACGACAGGAATCCACACTTCGTATTTTGCGTGTTTGGGATCGGGAGTCAGATACACTTCTACGTCAGGACCGTTGTCATACTCATATCCTGAAGACGGAAGCCATTCGGTGACGATACGCTTCTCAAGCAGCTGAATATCTCTGTTCGTTCCTTCTCCCGGAAAGACTGCCCAGGTAAATGCGGGAATTATCCGGGAACTGAATTTATGCTCCGTATCTTTATCAGTGGCCGAAGCAATATAATACGACCATTTGTCGTCGGATTCGGGAATGCTTACACCGAGAATACCAGGCAGGGAGGGATTGTTCTGCAGGGACGCAATTTTTTTCACCGTTCCCAGAAGAGCGGCTTTCATCCACATCCTGGGAACTTTTGCAAAATTCTTTTCAAGATTGTTGTCCAGTTCAATGCTTATTCCTGCAATACGGAAACTTTCCTTTTTTGCAATAAAGTAAGACAGTTCCGTTCCACCGGTAACAGCGACGGTAAATGACACACGGGGGAAAGCCTTTATCAGCGACCCCTGTTTCTTTACCGCGGAAGGTGCAATTCCGTGAACAGCCTTAAATGCGCGGTTAAACGCAGTCGGTGATTCATATCCGTACCTGAGCGCTACGTCAAGAACTTTATCTCCGTGCTGCAGATCGGTTGCTGCAAGCGACATCTTCCGCCTGCGGATATATTCGGACAGCGATGTGTCTGCCAGGTATGTAAACATCCGCTGAAAATGATATGCCGAGCATTCTGCGATTTCTGCTGCCTTTCCGCAGTCAACACTACCGGTCAGATTATCTTCGATATACGACACAGCTTCGTTCAATTTGGTAATCCAGTCCATAATCTTACTCCTGTAAGAAAATCATAAAAGACATATCAGTTCTGCAGAATTTCTTTCCGGTTATAATACTATCAGATTTCATGCAATAAAACCTCTCTTTCAGGTTTGAGTAAAGAGAGATACCATACTGTACCACAATATAAACCGGATACAAACATTCGATATCCCTGAAGTAAAACATATTCCGTCCGGTCATTTGAAATACAATTACCGGACATTTTACCTGAATGTCCGGGATATTTAACCGGGATATTCAGAACATTCAACCTGAATGTCCAGGACATTTAACCCGGATGTCCATGATATTCAAGTTAAATATCCGTGATATCCGGTTCTGTTTTTTGTCATGCATATTGACTTACGGGTTTACGTTCCGATCCTTGTCAAAACCGGCCGCTTCCGTTATGTTTTAAGCATGATACTGTGTATTGTTTCCGCTCCGTGCAGGGTCTGAGAGATACGCTGCCTGTTTTTAATAACCTGCGCAGCAGTTCCTGTATGGAGAAAAAATAATTCGTTTTCGTCTCTCCGACTTTGCATCTCTGCTTATTTTTTAGTATTTATCAGGAGCAAAGTCAAATGAAACATAGTAATTCATTCTTATCAGAAGCAAAAGCATTTCTGCTTTTGTGGAGTACTCAGTCGTTTTCCGAACTCGGCAGCGCGATGACAAGTTATGCGCTTGTCATTTGGTCGTATGAACAGAAAGGATCCGCGCTTGCAACATCCCTTCTCATGATCTGTTCCTATGCACCGTATGTAATTCTGAGCATATTTGCCGGAACTATCAGCGACCGCTGGAACAAAAAACGCATTATGCTTATATGCGATACTGTTGCAGCTATGGGAACTGTTACCGTTTTTCTGCTGCTGAAAACCGGTACGCTTGCATTATGGCATCTGTACGTTCTTAACGCGCTCAACGGGTTAATGAATACCGTCCAGCAGCCGGCATCGGAGGTTGCGGTTACACGCATTCTTCCGCGGAAATATTATCAGAAAATCGGCGGCATGCGGTATTTTTCCAATGCACTGAATTCAATCGGTACGCCCATACTTGCAACTGCCTTTCTTGCATTTGCAGGAATGACGGCCGTACTCTGTTTCGACCTGCTGACATTCGGCGTTGCATTCATTACGCTGTTTTTCTGTATCAGGATTCCGGAGAATACCGTACCTCCAGAAAAGAAAGAGTCATTTATAATGTCGGCGCAAACGGGAATAAAATATCTGCATAACAAACGTGGTATTTTTGATCTCATTCTGTTCCTTGCATGCATCAATCTGACGGCTTCTATGTACCAGGCTGCATTTCCTGCCATGCTTCTTTCGCGCATAAACGGAGGTCAGCGGGCACTCGGTACCGTAAACGCGGTTATGGGCATTGCAATGCTTGCAGGAAGCATTATAGCGTCGCTTCTGGGAAAACCAAAAAGCCGCATACGGGTTATCTGCAACACGCTTCTGTTTTCCATGAGTTTCGAAAATTTTATCCTTGCGTTCGGCAGAACCGTACCGGTGTGGTGCACGGGAGGCTTTCTCGGATGGATTTTTATTCCTCTCATGAGTACAAATCTTGATGCGGTACTCCGCGAATATATTCCGGTCGAACTGCAGGGACGCGTATATTCCGTACGAAATACATTACAGTTCTTTACGATTCCGGTCGGGTACTTTCTCGGAGGTATTTTAGTAGATAAGGTGTTCGAACCTGTTATGCAGGTACAGCGTACGGGAAGCATACTGCTCCTCCTTTTCGGCAGCGGGAAAGGTTCGGGAGCAGCATTCTTCTTTTTCGTGATTGCATTCCTGGGTATATTCACCTGTGTCTTGTTCAGACGTGACAAAAACCTGTGGAAACTGGAAGAATCACCAAACTCAACGCAAGCGTCGAGGTATGGAGTTCTCTAAAGGTATTGCAGTCAGGATTTAATACCCCTCATACGCCCCAGGGGGCGGGGTATTAAACCCTCTGCACGAATAAAAAATACGGATCAGGTATAGAAGATGTACTTGACCTATAGCTTACTCCGGACTATATGTTATAAACAGGTCAGTCACGGATTTTCACAGGAGATATAAAATGACGATTGCTGAAGTTTCCAGAAAATATACTATTTCAATTGATACACTCAGATATTATGAACGCATAGGACTTCTTCCTCCGGTTCCCCGTGATAAAAGCGGTTTCAGGGATTACGGAGAAACAGACTGCAACTGGATTGAATTCATAAAATGCATGAGAAGTGCAAACGTTTCCATTGAAGCGCTTACTGAATATGTATCGCTTTTTCAGAAAGGTAATTCTACTGATGCTGCACGCAAAGCGCTGCTGGAAGAACAGCTTTCCGAACTGGACAAACGCATCGCAGAAATGCAGGCAGGCCGCGAACGGCTGGCCTGGAAAGTGGCGCATTACGAAGACAAAATGAAGGAAACCGAAAAAAAACTGCTGTAACTGCTTCATCTGTACAAACTGTTTTCTGTGCAGCATACAGGCAATCTCCCTGACGATGCCGATTATACCGCACAGGAATGACTGCTCGGTATTAAAATAAAAAGTTTTCCTTGAAAAATTACACAGCAGATAATTATCAGGTTTTTAATTTTCCTTTCCCTGAAGTCCACTCAAAGTTGTATTTTTAAATATGAGTACAGGAGTTTTTATTGAAACAGAAAAAAGAATACAATCATGAAATTCTCACAGGAGAACGGGCGCTTTTTCAAAGCGAAAATGTGCATATAGTCAATACAATCTTTGCCGACGGAGAATCACCGCTCAAAGAAAGCCGTAATATAGAAATTGAAGACAGCATATTCAAATGGAAATATCCTGTATGGTACAGCAGAAATATTTCTGTAAAAAACAGTACATGGCTTGAGACGGCGCGTGCAGGTGTATGGTATACTGACACGATATCTGTGGAAGACAGCATCATTCAGGCACCAAAAAGTTTCCGCCGTTGTAATGGAATTCTGCTTAAAAACGTATCACTTCCGAATGCGGCGGAAACATTATGGAACTGCAGTACTGCCAGACTGGAACACGTCACTGCACAGGGCGACTATTTTGCCATGAACAGTGAAGATATGACTATAACTGATTTTTCCCTTACCGGAGGATATGCTTTTGACGGTGTCAGGAACGTTGAAATTCACAACGCAAAAATACTGACGAAAGACGCATTCTGGAACAGCAGAGACGTAACCGTATATGATTCGTTTATTTCAAGCGAATATCTGGGGTGGAATTCAAAGAACCTGACGCTGGTAAACTGTACGATCGAAAGTCTTCAGGGCATGTGTTATTGTGACAGTCTTGTACTAAAGGACTGTACGCTGCTTAATACAAGTCTGGCATTTGAATATTCAACAGTCGATGCAGAAATTAAAGGTGCCATCGACAGCGTTAAGAATCCTTCGGGCGGCTGTATCCGTGCTGACAGGATAGATACACTGATTATGGAAGCGGATAAAGTCGACGTGTCAAAAACAAAAATCTACTGCGCAGGAAAACCTGTCGATGTACAGCGTGGAAATTTAAAAGCCGTTGTGTAAAGGAGGATGCAGAACACATGCCGTATGATTTTGATACACCTGTCAACAGACAGGATACCGGTTCCCTTAAATGGAATGCCGGAAACGGAGAGCTGCCTATGTGGGTAGCTGATATGGACTTTCCCGCTGCACCGGAAATCAGATCTGCGGTCATGCGCAGGGCGGAACACGGTGTTTTCGGTTATTCGGTTGTAACGGATGAATGGTATGACGCAGTTACCGGATGGTGGAAAAAACGTCACGGTTTTGCAATGCAGAAAGAATGGCTTGTTTACTGTACGGGTGTCGTTCCAGCCATTTCGAGTATTGTCCGTAAACTGACTACTCCGGACGAGAAAGTCCTTGTCCAGACACCCGTGTATAACATTTTTTTTAATTCGATTATTAATAATGGAAGGCGTATTTCCGACAGCCCCCTTTTATACGACGGAACCGGATACAGCGTGGATTTTACCGATCTTGAAAAAAAACTTTCAGATCCTCAGACAACGCTCATGATTCTGTGTAATCCTCACAATCCTGTGGGAAAATTATGGGACAAAGAAACACTTGCAAGAATAGGAATGCTCTGCTTAAAACATCATGTCGTCGTTATATCCGATGAAATTCACGGTGATATTACCGACCCCGGATATGAATACATACCGTTTGCATCTGTTTCCGCCGAATGCAGGATAAACAGCATAACCTGCATTGCTCCGACGAAAGCATTTAATCTTGCAGGTCTTCAGACAGCTGCAGTCTGTATCCCCGATGAAACACTCCGCCATAAAGTCACCCGCGCGCTCAATACTGATGAAATCGCCGAACCAAACGACTTTGCCATACCGGCAGCCGTTGCAGCTTTTACATCGGGTGCATCATGGCTCGATGAACTGCGTACCTATCTGTACGGTAATAAAACAGCTGCAGCTGAATTTATTAAAAATGAACTGCCGGAGCTTCATCCTGTTCCGTCACAGGCAACGTACCTGCTCTGGATTGATTGTGCAAAGCTGAACTGCGGTTCGTCAGGTCTTGTACCCTTTATCCGTGAAAAAACAGGCCTTCACCTTTCAGAAGGTGCTCCATACGGAGGAAACGGTAACCTGTTTTTCCGGATGAACATTGCATGCCCACGGACCATGCTCCGGGACGGATTACAACGGCTTAAAAAGGGTATAGCAGCTTATAAAGAATACGTCGGAAACTGCTGATTACTGTTATCAATTACTCCGAACCGAGCCCCAGCTGGCTGCATGCCTGACAGATCAGTTCAACAGTACCTTCAATACCGAACTTTTCAACGTCGATCATCAGATTACGTCCGTGACGGTCACCCCTGTTACGGCCTGTAACATACCGGTAATAACTGTGGCGTTTCTCATCTATTTTTGCAATGAGCTTTTCAGCTGCCCTGCGGTCGAGTTTATAGGCTTCCGAAACATGATGAACCCGGTATGGCAGGGGTGCATACACAAAAGTATGCAGAACTGACGGAAATTCTGAAAGAAAAAAATCGGAACATCGTCCGAGCAGTACACATGATTCATGGTTGGCAATATCGCGGATGACATATCCCTGTGCTTCTATCGCCTTTTCCGTATAAAAACATTTGTCCATACCGTAATCGAAGTCGTCGTTGTTAAGTACCATTCCGCCTGAAATACCTGCACGCTGTGCAGCACGGTCTACAAGTTCATGGTCATAGAAGCCTACGCCGAGCTTAGCTGCAAGCTGACGGCCTATTTCACGTGCGTTGCAGCCGAATTCACGGCCAAGTGTCACGATTACTTTCTTCATTTTTTTCTCCTGCTGCATGCTACCTTTTACTCTGGTTGCATTTTCGTTCAATATATTTCGTAAGAATTCCGAGTGGAATACAAATTACGAGATATACAAGTGCCAGTATCGTATATGATTCTATCGTAAGAAACGTCTGCGTGCAATATGCTTTCGTCGTGAGCAGAAAGTCAGGAACAGTGATATATGCCATAAGTGACGTATCCTTTACCAGCATAACAAGATAATTTCCGAATACCGGAATCGAACTGCTCAATGCCTGTGGAACAACGACACGCATAAGAGACTGATTAGGTGTGAATCCCAGCGCAAGCGCTGCTTCCATCTGACCTTTATCAACAGAAATAATTGCTCCCCGGATAACTTCTGAAATATACGTACCGTAGTTTATTCCTAAGCCCAAAGTACCGGCGGCAAGACTTGTCATATTAAGTTTAAACCCGTGAAAGCCAAGAAGTTCCATAACAAGTTCAATCAGAAGCGGAACAACATAGTACATATACACCAGCTGGACAAGCAGAGGGGTTCCGCGTATCAGTTCCTGAAAAAGTACGACAATGCGCACCAGTACCTTGTTTCTTGAAACACGGGCAAGAGCAAGCAGAAAGCCGAATACTATTCCGATTAAAAATCCGACAATAGTCGCAAATACAACAATAAAAAGCGCATTTCCAAGAAGTTTCGGAAGCAGCTCGGTAAACGCTTTTGACCAGTTTAAATTCTGCAGTACATTCATCGCAGCTCCTCCCTGTTATTTATTAAGTATCCGTGAAAGAAACGTCCGTGTCCGTTCGTTCTTCGGTGCAGTAAACATCTCTTCAGGAGAGCTGTCCTCAACAATATAGCCGCCGTCAACAAAAACAACCCGATCGGCAACATCCCGTGCAAACTGCATTTCATGTGTAACAACCGCCATCGTCATACTTTCCGTTGCAAGTTCACGCATGACGTTAAGTACCTCGCCCACTAGTTCAGGATCAAGTGCACTTGTAGGCTCGTCAAACAGAATAATCTCGGGATTCATGGCAAGCGTACGGGCAATTGCAACGCGCTGCTGCTGACCGCCGCTCAATGTCCCCGGATAAACAGCTGCCTTTGATTCCATTCCGACTTTCCGGAGAAGCTCATACGCATGCTCTTCAGCCTCATCCTTTTTCTGATGCAGAAGTCCGCGAGGAGCAAACGTTACATTGTCAAGAACCGTCATGAACGGAAAAAGATTAAACCTCTGAAAACACATACCAACGCGCTGCCGGTATTTCGGAACATCAAATTTTTTTGCAAGAATATTCTGTCCGTTATACGAAATAGTACCGCTTGTCGGTTCTACAAGCAGATTCAGACACCGCAGCAGCGTACTTTTTCCGCTTCCCGACGGTCCGATAATGACAAGAACTTCTCCCTTTGAAATATCAAGATCTATGTTCTGAAGCACATTCAATTCGCCAAAGCTCTTTTTGAGACTGCGTACTTCAAGCAGCGCCATATACACCTCGCTTGACACTGTCCGGAATTATTAAAAACAGTACCAGGAACGGCCGGACTGTAAAGCACTGGCCGTATCCCGTCAGATAGTTATATTAATTCAGAACAGCTGCCGTTTTCTATTGATTAGTTGTCGCGTGAATTGACCGTGCACAAACGCTGTGCAGGATCATTTGTAATTGTGTGAAGTTTCGGATCAAGACCATACTTCTTGAATACACCGTCAATAAAACCTTCATCGCGCAGCGTCATCACAACGTTATTAAGTTCCTTCATAAACGCAATATGGTCGAACGAAACAGCCGGAGCAATACGTCCGATCGTTTCCGGAACATCCTTATAATCCGAACAGAGTTTAAGCCCTTTAAGGGTATCGGGTGAATTGGCAAAAAGACTTTCTACAACCGTGCTGTCAGTAAGAAATGCGTCGATTTTACCGTACTGAAGAGCAACTATTGATTCACTCTGATCCCCGGTGGCTACGGCATCTTTAATAAGGCCGTCTTTCTGCCAGCCCTGTACGACATACTGCCATGCGGTTCCTTCCGTATAGCCGACACGGGTTGTTTTCGGATCAAACGTTGACTGGCCGTTTACAGGACTCTTCTCTGATGCAAGAAGACCGCCGCCCTGTGTGTACCAGATGTCGCCGAAATATACCTTTTCGCCGCGGTCTGCACGGGTATACATACAGTCTGCAATAATGTCGATGTTGCCGTTGTTCAGATTGAGGATAAGTTCGCTGAATGGAATCAGTGACATTTCAACTTTCTGGATTCCAAGACGCTTTGCTGCTTCCTTGATGATTTCGGCGTCCACCCCGTCGAAACTTCCCGTTTTCTGATCAATGTAGGCAAACGGAGAATCGCCCGATGATCCGACTTTAAGCACGCCGGTTTTGCGGAGCTGCTGAAGGAACGGGCTTGCACCGTCTGAAGAGGTTTCTGCAGCAGCCGGTTTTACTTCTGTTTTTTTGCTGCACGAAACGGTAAGAACTACTGCCGCACAGACTGCCAGTACTGATAGTACTACGTAATTTCTTCTCATAGTGATACCTCCTGAGATTTTTTAAAACAAAAAAAACGCCGTTTATAAGCCATAGGAATGGCTGTAAACGACGTCTTTGTCATGTTTTAGCTGAAATATGGACTCAACATAGCGGAATACTTTTAAAGTGTCAAGAGTCTTAAATAATATTTATTTGAAATTAATATAATTAAATAAACATTTCTACCTATTTATTTATGCTTTGTCCGCTCTTCTTATAAATTTATTTTGTTTTGTCGATCAATTCCCGTATGTATAATGCCGTTCGTACACGATACCGCACCTCAGCATCATCAAGATCTGCACCGAGAATTTCTTTCACTTTGTGAATGCGATAGTTCACTGTATTCCGGTGTATAGAGTTTTCCTGAGCTGCCGCTGCCACTTTACAGCTGCTTTCGATGTATAATCTGAGGGTCTTTAAATAATCAGCCCGTTTATCGGTACCAAGTACGGCGAGCTTTCCAAGTATATCTTCATAATACTGTTCAAGAACTTTACGGTCAGGTATCTCGGAAAGCAGTTTGAATATACCGAGACGGCTGTACCAGGACAGCCGTTCTCCTTCACGGCAGAAACGGAGCGCAAGGACGGCATGTTCGTATTCATGAAACAGACCGGCAGGCGACGGACAAGTTCCGGAAACCGCCGTCTTCATAAGGCGGAAATACCGGTCTTCAAAAGAAATACTGCTGATCACGGCTCCCGGCTGTTCAGGATTGTCGTGAAATACATAGACTACTTTATGATCGTGAATAAACCAGCAGAAGCGAGACTGCGGAAAATCAAGCTTTGCATTAAAAGAATAATCTATATACCGGAAAATTTCATCGTCGCTTTTTCTGAAAAGTTCTTCCGGAAGTTCAAGAAGAACGATACCGTATGATACGGCTTTATCAAAACTTGTATCTCCGAGTTCTGCTGCATCAAATTTCTGCGGATTAAACAGCGCATTATAAAACAATTCGGAAACAGTTTTCCTTTTCTGCCGCTCACTCACAATACGGTTTCCGTAATCCTGCATAATATCAACTATGTGAATTTCCCACGGCATGGAAAAAAGCGGAAAATGGAGTGTATCACAGATATTTTTTATTTCTTCAGGAATCACGTTAACATATTTTCCCGTATTTATGATGAGTCCCGCAGCATCAAGTTCATGGAGGCATGTTATAAGGCGGGTCAGATAATCCACGGCATACGCATATCCGTCAGATGTACCCGCAGGCCTTGAACGCTCAATGTTCATACCTGTCGTAAGGGCAAGTTCTCCTCCGCGGATGAAGTCGATTGTGCTCGTATCTTCCGTGTAATACATCCAGCTTACGGGATGATGCATCCCCTTTCTGCCGGCCAGCAGCTTAAGCCGGTACAGGTCGGCAGTCGAATTGAACAGCGTCTGAAGTGTGAGAGCCATATTTTTACATCCTTATATTTATGCTTATAGCACAAATTTTATACATATATTTATGCATATATCGACTTTATTATACTTTTTAATGTGCTAATATACAACTGAATATTATTTTGCATGTTTTTGAGGAGGCTCTGTCATGCTGAAAGATGAATTACCAAAAATCATTACTGAAAAACTGCCCGGACCGAAAGCTGCTGCGGTTATCAAACGCCGGCAGGCTGTTGTACCGAATGCGATACGCTGTGTTTATCCGTGCGTCATCGACAAGGCTGCCGGCGCTATGATACAGGATGTCGACGGAAATTATTTTCTGGACTGGGTCGGTGGTGTCGGTGTATTGAATGTCGGACACACTCATCCTGAACTTGTTAAAGCTGTTCAGAATCAGGCTGAACGTTATTTCCACGGCATGTTCAATATCGTAACCCATGAAGGATACGTTGAACTTGCCGAAAAACTCGGTGCACGCGTTCCCGTCCGCGGAACACATAATAAAGTTATGTTTGCAAACAGCGGCGCAGAAGCCGACGAAAATGCAGTAAAAATTGCACGTGCATATACAAAACGTCCGAATATCATCGTTATGTCGGGAGCCTTCCACGGCCGCACACTGCTTACTATGACAATGACGTCAAAAAAAGCATATGCAGTCGGACAGGGACCGTTTCCTGACGGTATATACCGCGCAGAATTTCCGAACCTGTACCGGAAGCCGGACGGAATGCCGGATGATACGGCGATTGCCTATTATGTTAAGAAACTTACAGACGTATTCGAAGAATGTTCGCCGGCGCAGTATGTAGCTGCCGTCGTTATGGAACCGCTTCAGGGTGAAGGCGGATTTATCCCTGCACCGATCGAATATGTAAAAGCCGTACGGAAAATATGCGACGAAAACGGCATCATGCTTGTGGCGGATGAAGTTCAGTCCGGATTTGCACGTACCGGAAAACTTTTTGCCTCAGAATACTGGAAAGAAGCGGGCTGCGAACCTGATATTCTTGCAACGGCAAAATCAATCGCCGGCGGCGTTCCGCTCAGCGCCGTTATTGCGCGCGATGAGATAATGGATTCTGTTCCGGGCGGTGTCATAGGCGGAACATACGGCGGCAATGCACTTGCCTGTGCAGCAGGTCTCAAAGTGCTGGACGTAATCGATAAAGAACATCTTATCGAACGTTCCAATGAAATCGGACGAAAATGCATGGAACGTTTCAATGCATGGAAAGAAAAGTACGAATGCGTCGGAGACGTCCGGGGTCTGGGCGCTATGGTCGGTATTGAATTTGTGAAAGACAAAAAAACAAAGGAACCCGCACCGCAGCTGGTAACTGATATTATTCAGTATGCCGCATACCACGGACTTCTTATGGAAAATGCCGGAACGTACAACAATGTCATCCGCTTCCTTGCTCCGCTCGTTATTACCGATGCACAGCTTGAAGCCGGGTTCAAAATTTACGAAGAAGCGATCCGTCATTGTACAAAATAACAATTTAGAGTTACCTCTAAAAACTGAAGTTTTTAGAGGTTTCCTTTAGTAAAAATTCCGGGAGCAGGAAAGTGAAACAGTTCAGGATTGTACCTAAAATAACAATATGCACAACTGCGGGCGAATTCTGCAGTGAATTCAAACCGTGTACGGATGATCTCGTTTTTATGGGAAAATCTACGGAGAACTATTTTGCCGGAAAACTGAACGGCGCACATGTTATATTCCGCAGCGACTACGGGAGAGGCGAACCGACCGACATCATGGTGGAAAAGATCTATGATGATGTAAAAGACATTCCCTATAAACGTGTGATCGCCGTCGGAGGCGGAACGATAGTCGATGCAGCGAAGCTGCTTGCGCTTCGGACGTTTCATCCCGTTCCCGACCTGTATGATAAAAAAATTCCGGCACTCCGGGACAAAGAACTTATAATAATACCGACAACATGCGGAACGGGAAGCGAAGTAACCAATATTTCGATTCTCGAACTCACCGCGCGCGGAACAAAAATGGGACTTGCCGACGATGCACTTTTTGCAGATCACGCAGTACTGATTCCCGAACTCCTTACGGACCTGCCGTACCGGTTTTTCGCAACAAGTTCAATCGATGCGCTTGTCCATGCAACAGAATCATATCTGTCGCCTAAAGCGACGGCATTTTCACGTACGTTCTCCATTAAAGCAGCAGAAATGATTCTTACGGGATATATGCAGATCCGCGAACACGGTCCCGATGCACGCCTTCCGCTCATGGAACAGTTTCTGCTTGCAGGAACGTATGCTGGTATCGCATTCGGAAACGCCGGAACCGGTGCCGTTCATGCAATGAGCTATTCGTTTGGTGCAAAATATCACGTACCGCACGGCGAGGCGAATTATGCCCTGTATACGGCAGTATTCAAAAAATACCAGTCACTCGCTCCGGAAGGAGACATCCGTAACCTGAACCGTGTAATTTCTTCTATTATAAAGTGCAGTGAACAGGATGTTTATACGGCGCTTGAAGAGCTGCTCGGCAGTATTCTTGAGCGGAAACCGCTGCGTGCATACGGAACTACCGAAAGCGATCTTACTTCGTTTACCGATAATACCATGACAAAGCAGGGGCGTCTTACGGCAAACAATTACTGCCCGCTCAATGCCGGACAGGTGCTCGAAATTTATTCCAGCGTGTACTGAAACAGTAAAAGTATATCTCTCGTATCTACCATACACACAGTATATTCTACGACGGAATCCGGTATCAGGGAACAGAGCAATATTATACAAGCATTATTCCGGTTATTTCTGTATTATATGCTCATAAGTATGGATGAAATCAGAACGATCATATATGATCACGAACTGCATATAGAAGCATATCATTTTCAGGGAATCATGCAGAAATTTCCGAACCATTTTCACGAACATTACGTTATAGGGTTTATCGAAAAAGGAAAACGGCATTTGTGCTGCAGGGGTGAAGACTTCATAATTACACCGGGAGACCTTCTGCTGTTCAATCTCCGTGACAATCATTCCTGCGAACAGATTGACGGCAGAACGCTTGATTACCGCTGTCTTAACATATGTCAGGAAATTATGCAGCAGGCTGTATGCGATATCACGGGAACAGCAGCTCTTCCCTGTTTCTGCAGGCCCGTTGTATTTCACAGCGATATCATACCGCAGCTCCATGAACTCCATTCAAAAATCATGCGGAAGGAAAAAGATTTCAGAAAGGAAGAACTGTTTTTCTTTCTGATTGAGGAACTTATAAAAAACTATGCGGGTCAGACTATACTGTTTTCCGGACAGGAAAATACGGCTGCAGTAAAAGCAGCTGCAGGTTTTCTTGAGAGAAATTATATGCGGACTATAACACTCGACGAACTGAGCAGTCTGACAGGTGTAAGTAAATATTATCTGCTCCGTTCATTTACAAGACAGAAGGGCATTTCGCCATACAGTTATCTTGAAACAGTACGAATTACACAGGCAAAAAAACTGCTTGCCGGAGGCATGACTCCTTCAGAGACTGCACTGGAAACCGGGTTCAGCGATCAGAGTCATTTCTCTCATTTTTTTAAGAAATTCATCGGTCTTACCCCCGGTCAGTATACGGCAGTTTTTAAAGAGCTGGAAAAGGAATAACGCGCGATAAAAAAGGGGGACACATACAGTGAACAACGAAATGAAATGCGTCATGATTATCGACGGTGAACTTCCAACGGGAATTATTGCCAATACAGCTGCAATACTCGGGATAACGCTCGGGAAACATATTCCCGCTCTGGTCGGAGATGATATACCTGACGGTTCCGGTATGATTCACCGGGGCATTATAACAATTCCTGTTCCCGTTTTAAAAGCACCGGGAGCTTTGATTAAGGCTCTGCGTGAACGTCTGTCGGGAACTGAATACCGTAGTCTTATTACTGCAGATTTTTCAGATGTAGCACAAAGCTGCAATGTATACAGTGATTACCGTAAAAAAGCGGCTGCAACACAGGAATGTGATTTTACGTATCTGGGACTCGCATTGTACGGAGAAAAAAAGCTTGTAAACAGCCTTACCGGTTCCCTGCCGCTTCTACGCTGATACACCATACCTGTTCTTTACGAGTCATCTCTAAAAACTTAAGTCTTTAGAGATGACCTATAGATATTTTTACCGTACTATGACTATATTTACTGTATATGAGTAACAGAATGCCGGTTTTATTCGTCGGACACGGCTCTCCGATGAATGCAGTTGAAAATAACGAATTTACGGAAACATGGCAGACTCTTTCGGGGAACATATCCCGTCCGTCTGCCATTCTCTCTGTTTCTGCCCACTGGTTTACGGACGGGGAACGGATACAGACAGCGCCCCGTCCCAGACAGGTTTATGATATGTACGGCTTTCCGCAGGAACTGTACAACGTCCGGTTTCCTGCAACAGGAAAACCGGAACTGGCGGAAAAAGTACAGAAGCTTGTTCATACTCCCGTCAGTGCCGATAATTCGTGGGGAATCGACCATGGAACATGGTCGGTACTGTGCAGAATGTATCCGGATGCGGATATTCCTGTTGTCCAGCTGAGCGTGAACCGCAGCGCCTCCCTGCAGGATCAGTTTGAACTCGGCAGAGAATTGCTGCCTCTCAGAGACGACGGCATACTGATTCTCGCAAGCGGCAATATCGTGCACAATCTGGGCATGATCGACTGGGATAAACAGGACGGATTCGGCTGGGCTGATTCGTTTGACGGAACGGTGAGGGATGCTGTTCTGTCGGGAAACGTGCAGTCAATCATGAATGCTGCCTCTTCAGGGAAAGATGCACGGCGTGCCGTTCCAACGCCCGATCATTTTATGCCGCTGCTGTATGCACTCGGTGCGTCCGGCGGCGATAAACCTGTTGTGTTCAACGATGCACGTACGCTCGGCTCTTTATCGATGACGGGATTCGTCTTCGGCTGAAACGCAGCCGGTACATGTGTAGAAAAAAAACCGGAATACTGATATATCTTTTTCATGACCCAAGCGGATTTTCAATTCAACAGGCAGTCTTTCGATGCTGTTTCATCGGAATATACAAATGCACGCCCCGACTACGATGAACGGCTGTTTCAAAGTATTGATACAGTCAGGCATTTTACCTCCCATTCACGTATCCTTGAACTTGGAGCGGGAACAGGAATTGCAACAAGACAGATGGCAGATCTGTGGCATCCCGATATAACGGCAGTCGAACCGGGGGAAAATCTTATTGCAGAGGCCCGAAAAAGACTAGCCGGTTACAACGATATTACTTTTTATAATACCTCGTTTGAATCATATGATTCCGGTAACATGCTTTTTGACGCAGTTGTTTCAGCAACATCGTTTCACTGGCTTGATCCGGATACAAAATACAGAAAATCATCGGCCCTTCTGCGCGACGGAGGAGTGCTCATTGTTTTCTGGAATTACTACGGCAGGGACGAATCTGCAGTATCCGGCAGTATAGACAGACTGTATGAAAAATACGGCATGTCTCAGCCCGGTATTGATATGCGCATGCTGCAGCAGGAAAAGATCGAAAGCCGCACCAGAGAAATCCGGGACAACGGTTATTTTGACATTATTAAAGAAGATTTTTTTACCAGCCGTAGTACATATACCGCAGCCCGGTATATCAGTCTTTTAAAAACTTTTTCAGACCACAGCAGAGTGCCGCATATACATTCT
>Ga0172378_10002803_pt1 | contig 16363 bp, 12 predicted proteins | sample GrowelOW332metaG_FD_119755 | JGI IMG/M metagenome (GOLD analysis project Ga0172378, IMG submission 119755) | Groundwater microbial communities from an aquifer near a municipal landfill in Southern Ontario, Canada - Pumphouse #3_1 metaG | ecosystem: Environmental > Aquatic > Deep subsurface >... | reverse complement strand
CGTTTGGATGGTAGTGTAACTCGAACGACTGCAGGTCATCCTATTTCCGAATTCTATGGTTATAATGTAGTGGGTTTTTATGATACAGCTGACGAAGTAAAGAGCGTTATTCCTTATGGTGCTGATGCTGATGTAGTCGAAGCTAACCCTGAAAAATATTTAGGTAAATTTAAATATGAAGATTTAAATGGTGATGGTAAAATTACCGGTGATGATCGTAAGGTCTTAGGTTCTCCTCACCCTGATTTGATTGCTGGCTTGAATATGAACTTAGGTTATAAGAATTGGGATTTCACGATGTTTTGGTATTCTACTATTGGCAATGATTTGTTCAATAACACAAAAATCTTTACAGACTTCAATAAGTTTACAGGCGGTAACCGTTCAAATCGTGTTCGTGATTATTCGTGGGAATTTGGTGCTGACAACTCAGATGCTATTTTGCCTATCAATGATTCAGGGGATAACAAATTGCCTCCTAACTCTTATTATGTAGAAAATGCTTCTTTCTTGAAATTGAAGAATGTTGTTTTAGGCTATACTTTCCCAAAAGCATGGTTACAAAAGGCTACAATCTCTAATCTACGGGTTTATTTACAAGCAGAAAACTTGTTGACCATAACAGGGTATGATGGCATGGATCCAGAAATGACAAATCCACAAAGTAGTGACGAAAATGGTGCTGACTTAACTCGTGGTGTAGATATGGGTGGATGGCCTACAACGATGAAGCTGTTGTTTGGTGTTAATTTTACATTTTAAACAAACAGAGTAAAAACAATTAAAAGTTAAAAGACTATGAAAACAAAATATTTAGCAATACTTGGAATGGCTGTTGCAGTGTCCTTGACTTCTTGTGGTGAAGACTTTCTTTACAAGTCTCCTCAAGGTGCAATCGATGAAGCCGCTTTAACCAATGCTACTGGTGTTGATATGTTGACGACCAGTGCATATGGTTATCTTACAGAAGGAAATTTTGGCGGAACCCCTATCAATTGGACTTTTGGTAGTATTTATGGTGGGGATGCCAATAAAGGCTCAAATGCAGGGGATCAACCTCCCATCAACAATATGGAATTATATACGGTAATTAATACCAATAGTTATATAAATGACAAATGGGTAGCTGTTTATAATGGTGTGTCTCGTTGTAATAAAGCGTTGAACGTAATTTCAAAACTCACGGATGTTTCAGCAGATCAAGCTGTTCGGAAGGGCGAATTGGAATTCTTACGTGCTTTTTATTATTTTGATGGTATTAAAGTCTTTGGACCTTATATGCCTTGGGTCGATGATACGATGACCGCTATAGAAAATAACCCTTTGGTACATAATGATGTAGATATTTATGACAATGTGTTGGCTGATTTAGATGCTGCTATTGCCGCTTTACCAGAAAAACAATCTTCCCCTGGTCGTGCCAATAAAACGGCAGCGAAAGCGTTAAAAGCCAGAGTATTGATGCAAAGAGGTGATTTAGCTACGGCTAAACCTATATTGAAAGACGTTATCGATAATGGGGTTACCGCTAGTGGTGATAAGTTAGGTCTTGAAGATGATTTAAAGGCTAATTGGGATGCGCCTAGAGATAATGGAAAAGAATCTATTTTTGCTATTCAGTATTCAGTAGATGATCAAGCTAATTCTAACTATAGTATGTGCTTGTGCTATCCTTATGGTGGTAGTTCTCGTACAACTTGTTGTGGTTTTTATCAACCTACAAATGATTTAGCAAATTCCTATAAGGTTGATGCAGATGGCTTACCTTATTTAGATGATGAATATCGTGAAGGAACAATGGTTTCTAAAGCTACGGGTGATGATAGTCAAGTCTTGAATACCCCTACTGATGTAGCCGTAGATCCTCGTTTGGACTTTACGGTAGGTCGTATAGGAATCCCTTACATGGATTGGGAATCCGATGATGCCCCTGGTATTATCCTTACTCCAGAAGCTTCTTGGATTCGTGAGGTTAGCAATGGTGGTTCTTTTTTACCTAAGAAACATGTTTATACTATGGCTAGTGAACTAGCGGGCTTAGAAGGAACAACACAGACCGGTTGGGCTCCTGGTGGTGCGATGAACTATCAGATGATTAGTTTCCGTGATGTTCTTTTATTGTATGCTGAATGTTGCGCAGATGCAGGTGAATTGTCTACTGCTATGCAATATGTAAATATGGTTAGAGCTCGTGCAGCAAAGGATGTTAATATTGTAAAGAAAGCGGACGGAACTCCTGCTGCTAATTATAAAGTGGGTTTGTATCCTGCTTCTCATAAAGCTTTTTCTGATCAAGCTACTTGTATAAAAGCGGTTCGCATGGAACGTAAACTAGAATTGGCTATGGAAGGTCAACGTTGGTTTGATTTAGCTCGTTGGGGTGGTGATTATATGAGCAATACCTTAAAGAACTACTTGAATTTTGAGAAAAAATTTGTTCCTAAATATGAAGGTGCTGCCGTTTTGAATCCAGCTAAGACGATGTTTCCTGTTCCTCAGACACAGATTGAGACTATGGGTAATGATGCAGATGGTAATCCTTATTTAGTAGAACCAACTGCTTGGCAATAAGAATAATTTTAAGCGAAGTTTCGTTTAGAAATCAACAGAAGGAGGATGCCGTAGTGTATCCTCCTTTTTTTTTGTTACATTTGTAGACTAGTTTTGAATAGAATGTATTAAACTTTTACCTTATTAAATAGTCAAAGAAACAAAACTAATAGAAGATGGACGAAAAAAATACGATTAATAATGGAAGAGGGAAGAATCCTTTTACTGTGCCTGATCATTATTTTGATAATTTGACCAAGCAAGTTATGGCTACTATCGAACCTCTAGAAAGCGAAATAAGCCCTAAAGGAAGAAAGGTTTCTTTTAGACAAACTGTTAGGCCTTGGTTATATATGGCTGCTATGTTTATTGGACTTATTTTTATCGCCAAAATAATTCTGCTGCCACCTCAAGACAATCCTGATAAGTCAATGAATCCTCAAGAAGAAGTAACGGCGGATAATCTAGGAGAAGATTCTTTAAGCACAGAAGGAGATGATTATTTAGAGTTTGTCGAAAACCAATATGAGAATCAATATTATGGTCAGATATTGGCCGATTCTTATAATGCGCTAGATGAATAAAAGACAAAGAAAGAATATATTTTATAATTAGAAGAATATGAAGTTAAAAAGCACTTTTATATTTGTGTTAATATTGGGGTTAAGTTGTGCCATTGGTTTCGCACAACAAACGAAAGAACATCACCACCATTTTGATCGAAAAGAATATGTGGCACGACGGAATGCTTATCTTACAGCAGAACTGAAACTTACTCCTGATGAGGCTGCTTCTTTCTTACCTTTGGTAGAAGAAATGCAAAAAAAAATCTATGAAGCAACAAAGCGTACTCGATTCTTGGAGCGGGAGTTAAGAAAAAATAAGAAAGTATCGGACGCCGATTATCTTAAAGTTATCGAAGAGAAGATGAAAGATCGAAAAACGATTAATACGATAGAAAATCAATATTTCGATAAATTCAAACAAATTTTACCCGCTTCAAAACTTTATTATTATAGAGGAGCAGATATGAGATTTGGTAAGAAATTTATAGATGAAAGAAGAAATAGAAAAACAAAGAAAAATGAATAATATTCGTTTCCTTTTTGTTTAGAATAAGTCTTTAAGTTAAAATCAGGGGTATCGACGAGAGTCGCTTCTCCTGATTTTTATTTATACTTTAGTCCAATTCTTTTTTTTTTCGTAGTTTTGCACATATATATAGAAAAAAATGCCACTAACGTTACAAAAGAATCTCCCAGCAGTAGAATTACTAAAAAAAGAACATATTTTTGTGATGGATTCTTTGCGAGCACTTTCGCAAGATATTCGTCCCTTAAAGGTTGTCGTACTAAATCTAATGCCTCTTAAAATAACAACAGAAACAGATTTAGTTCGGTTATTAAGTAATAGTCCTTTGCAAGTAGAATTAGATTTTCTGCGTATTAAGGGGCATAAACCTAAGAATACACCCATCGAACATCTGCATGAGTTTTATTTAAATTTTGAGGATATAAAAGAAGATTATTATGATGGTATGATTATTACAGGGGCCCCCGTAGAAAAACTTGCTTTTGAAGAGGTCAATTATTGGAGCGAGATAACGCCTATTTTTGATTGGGCAAGAAGTCATGTTACTTCTACGCTTTATATCTGTTGGGCAGCGCAAGCAGGCTTGTATCATTTTCATGGGATTCCAAAGTATGAATTACCTTGTAAAATCTTTGGCGTCTTTCCTCACCATCTAATCGATCCTTATCAACCTATTTTTAGAGGTTTTGATGATGAATTTTATGTACCACATAGTCGCCATACTGAAGTACGAAAAGAAGATATACTCAAAGTACCTGAGTTAACTTTACTTTCCGAAAGTAAAGAATCTGGGGTTTATATGGTAATGGAGCGAGGAGGACGTGAGATCTATATCACAGGACATTCTGAATATTCCCCTTATACCTTAGATGGCGAATATAAACGTGACTTAGCCAAAGGTTTGCCGATTGATTTACCTTTGCATTATTATAGAAACGATGATCCTAGTACTGACCCTTTAGTGCGGTGGCGAGGACATGCCAATTTGCTTTTTACAAACTGGTTAAATTATTATGTATATCAAGCTACGCCTTTTGATTCTGAACAAATTAGTCAGTTAGAATCCTTATGAATAAAAGAAAAAAAATAGAACTTTTGGCGCCTGCCAAAAATTTAAAAACAGGAATAGAAGCGATACGCCACGGAGCCGATGCTGTTTATATAGGAGCCTCTTTGTATGGTGCTCGTTCAGCTGCAGGAAATTCTTTAGAAGATATTAAAGCCTTATGTGAATTTGCTCATCTCTATGGTGTACGCATTTACGTTACAGTCAACACCATCCTAAAAGATGAAGAATTAGAAGATGTACGTCAACTGATAAAGTCCTTGTATGTTAGTGGTGTAGATGCTTTGATCGTACAAGATATGGCTATCCAAGATATGGCTATACCTCCCATACCTCTTCATGCTAGTACGCAGATGGATAATCGAACTGCTGAAAAAGTGAAATTTCTCGAAGATGTAGGCTATGAACAAGTAGTCTTGGCGAGGGAATTATCCTTAAAGCAAATCAGAACTATAGCAGACGCAACTACGGTACCTCTTGAAGTCTTTGTGCATGGAGCTCTGTGTGTAAGTTATAGTGGACAATGTTATTTAAGCCAAGCTACTTGTGGGCGTAGTGCCAATCGAGGTGAATGTGCCCAATACTGTCGTTTGCCCTATGATTTAGTCGATGCAGAAGGATCTGTAATAAGCAAAGGCAAGCATTTGTTGTCTCTTCGGGACATGAATCGTTCGCAATACATCGAAGACTTACTAGAAGCTGGTGTGACGTCCTTTAAAATAGAAGGTCGATTAAAAGATGTTAGTTATGTTAAGAATGTGACTGCGCTATATCGTCAAAAAATTGATGAGATTTTGACACGGCATCCCGAATACGAACGCGCTTCGTATGGCAAAAGTACACTAACTTTTGTTCCAGAAGCGGAGAAAAGTTTCAATCGTGGATTTACTTCTTATTTTCTAAAAGAGCGATCGGCCGATATCACTGCCTTTAATACACCCAAATCATTGGGAGAACCCATCGGTTATGTGAAAGCGTTGAAGGGTAATAGTTTCACGCTTACTGCACGCAAACCGCTGGTCAATGGAGATGGCATCGTCTTTTTTAATTCCGAAGGAGAATTAGAAGGGTTTAGAGTAAATAAAGTAGAAGGAAATCGTATTTTTCCATTGAAAATGCCTGCTTCACTTTGTCCTCACATGTATGTTTATCGCAATTATAATCAAGCCTTTGAAAAGATCATGGCTAAACCCTCGGCCGACCGTTGTTTAGCACTAAAAGTTCACCTTTGGGATACGCCTTTTGGCTTCGCTTTAGAGTTAGAAGATGAAATGAATATGCGAGTGACGGTAACCCAAGTAATGGGAAAAGAGTTGGCTAATCGTTCACAAGAAAAAAACATAATCAAGCAATTATCCAAATTAGGTAATACTTTGTTTGAAACTATAGAAGTAAAAATAGAACTTTCAAAGCAGTGGTTTATTCCCTCTTCTACACTAACCGATATGCGTCGTAGGGGTATCGAACGCTTACTTGCCGCAAAACAGTTGGCTTATGCTAAAAATATAAAACCACGAACGTCTAAAAAAGTTCCTTACCCAGAGCAACAATTAACGTATCTTGGTAATGTGTCCAATCAGCAAGCGGCTAACTTTTACAAAGCGCATGGGGTAACCCAGATCGATCCAGCTTATGAAATCAAAGCACCATCGCAAGTACCGCTTATGTTTGCCAAGCATTGTTTACGATACAGTATGGGCTGGTGTCCTGTTCATCAGCACTTAAAATCTCCTTATAAGGAACCCTTTTATCTAAAACGTAAGGGGTTAACCTTACGTTTAGAATTTGATTGTAAAAACTGTCAAATGCTCGTAATACAAGAGAAGTAAGGCCTATTCTTTAGGGTCTTTCCAACCCAAAGAATTTTGTATTGCTTTGCGGATGGTTTCAGAAGCTTCCCCTTTTTCTCGTAAAATTCGGAGGACTAAGCGGATATAAACTTTGGGGTTTGTTAAGTTGCAGTATTCGCATAATCCACTTTCACTAAGCATAGGTTTATAATTGTATACACGTAAGATTGAGTTGTAATCATTTTCTTTTGCATAGACATAGAACGCCTGTTTAAAAGATTGATAAATCTCAAAAGGTAAAATCTCCGTTTGTACATTATTTACGCGACGATCGAGTTCCTTTACGGAATGGATTTTATAATTTACGGCAAACTCTAATTTTTTGCGAACCTTATGTTTACTATGTAAAAGTACTTGTTCTCGAAGGTCTCGTTTGAAGTGAGCGATAATATTTTTCTTTGTTTTTTCGAATACTTCATCGGGTTCCTTTTTTAAATATTTCGCAACGGTCTTGATCACTGGTTCAAGCAGAAATAGATTCTCAACCTCTGCCACATTGGGAACATAGACACGTTGACGATTAAGGCGCCTTACTTCATTCTCCGTTCGACGGTCACGATCTACGATCCCCCAGGAACTCAAATGATGGAATTCATTTAACTCAGAAAAGGCCTTCGTGGCTTCAATTACCTGTTGGCAACCGCCCATCGGTTTCACTAAATAATCTTTGAAAATCAAAGGATAAAGCTTATAGTCAATACTTTGGTTGGCCGTACCTTCGATAAACAAAATAGGGCGACGACTCCCCAAAATCTCCATATATACTCCTTCAGGAAAACGTCCACCATTCTCGATAGGATCATAATCCCATACCTGATCATCCGCATTGTATGAACGAATCCAGATAAACTTTGTGGTATCAGGACGTGACTCAGCAAATTCAATATCATGGGTTAGGTAACAGAACGTACAGTCAGGGCGTAGGCGTTCGATGTCATCCCAGAGACTCTTTTTGATCGAATTATGCAAAAAGATTTCAGGTTCTTCAATGACTAAAAAAGCATTGGGCTTGGCTGCTAATATAGCACCGATTAGATAGATAACAATTTTTTCACCATCACTCATGCGAGCTGCGGTGTAAGAAGGACTATCACGGCCCGTTGATACGATTTCAAAAAAACCTAACGTTCGTACAATACGATTATTAGGGAAGGTCTTTTCCCATATCCGTTGTATTGTATCGATACGTGTGACGGGCACAGGCGGATGATTTCCTTTTTTTATCTCTTCCTTAAAGTTGACGGCTGCCTCAAATTCTTCATGTTGTAAGGCTAAAAGTAACTTCTCATATTCAGTCATGCGAGGCGTACGGAAACGTGTTTCAAGTAATTCCTCCACTCGGCTTATTGTATTGCTAGGCATCGATCGTTTCATCAGCGGCTCTAGATAAAGAGCGGGTAGCCCTGCTATCCGTTTCGCTTGTTTGGGGTAAGCGTTAATTAACTCACGACCAAAAGAACTTTTGCCAGCTCCATTTGCACCCAAGATGACTAGCACATTGGTGTTGGTCAGTGTAATTCGTTCGCCCCGTAAACGGGCGGGAAGATTGATGTCCATCGTATTTTTTTTATGTCTTACGTCTTATTTGAAACGGCTTATTTTAGCCAGATAATCATACGGCATGTTTTCGGCAACAAGTTCCACCTGAAAGCCTGCCTGATTAGCCTGATAAGTAAGTGTTTGTTGATCGACATAAAGCCAATTAAACAATTCACTTTTTATCCTTTTGTATTTCATTTCTATTTCCAGTTCACCATAATAGGGTCTATCAGGATCATCACCCACCCATTCGATTTCTTCTTCGTATAGGTAATTCAAATCTCTTGAATCCAGTAAAACAAAACCTGTAGGTGAAAGAAGTTGATTTATGCGTTCAAAGAAAAAAGGTAAATTAGCTAATTCTCCAACAATACCTATTCCATTCCTAAGGAGGAGTAGTGTATCAAAAGAGTCTGTAAAAGAAGGGTCAAGGATATTTTTTTGCAAAGCATTTTTCACTCCTCGTTGTCTCATCGTTTCAACGGCTAGTTTTGATCGATCAATTGCCGTAACAGAGAGCCCTCGGTTTTGTAATATCAATGAACGACAACCCGCTTTTGCTTCAACATCCAGTATTTTACCCTGACTTAATTCAATCGCATTTTGTTCAAGCGGTGACATTTCCTCAAAGGATCGAAAAAGAAAAGCTGTTACTATTTCATCTTCGTCAAAATGAGAAGAGAAAAATTGTATATTATCAGCGTGTCCATGGGTATAATAATCTTTGATTGCATGACCGATTGGGTCATGCTCTTCTGATAAAGTTAAATTCTCGTTTAGAGTCTCATGAGGCGGAGGCTCCGACGGGTATTCATCATCACTTGTACATGTACGTGTTTCTTGTTCCATAAAAGAAAATGTATTTGTTTAATTGTTATATCATACTCAAAGATAGAAAAGTTTTTCATATTGGTAAAATTTTCATCCAAAAGTTATTTCTATTGCCATTAATAGTTTCTGATTATTCATATATTTGTTATTTTGTAAGCATAGCTAGCAAGTTTTTCTTATTTTTACAACCAAATAGAAGCATGAACGAAGAAAGTGAAATAGAATTAGTGCAGTTGTTACGTAATCCTTCTACAAGAAGGAAAGCGTTTGAACGTATGGTACAACTTTATAGTGAGCGTTTATACTGGCAAATACGAAAGCTAGTATTGCTACATGAAGATGCTGATGATCTGTTACAAAACACGTTCGTGAAAGCTTGGATTAATCTAGATAGATTCAGAGGAGAGTCCAAATTATCTACTTGGCTCTATCGAATAGCGATCAATGAGAGTCTAACTTTTCTAGCAAAGAAAAGAAAGAAGATGATGACTTCTATTGAGGAAGGCGATGCCTATTTGCTTGATCAATTAAAAGGTGATACCTATTTTGATGGAGATGAAGTGACGCTAAAGCTTCAAGAAGCTATTTTAACTTTGCCCGAAAAACAACGTTTGGTTTTTACCCTGCGTTATCAGGATGAAATGAAATATGAAGAAATGTCAGAAGTCCTTGAGACCTCCGTAGGAGCTCTCAAGGCTTCTTATCATATAGCTGCCAAAAAAATCAAATTATTTCTCAAAGAAAACGATTAGTCTCCTTTATATCGAATCCATTTTAAGATTTCCTTTATACTACTTTTCTTCCCATACATGAGGATACCTATACGGTAAATACGACCAGAGATCCAGATATTGCCTAAAGCGGTACCAAATAAAATGACTAGTGAAAGCACTATTTGCCATGTGGGAACATCAAAAGGTAAACGAATCATCATGACGATAGGGGAAGTGAGCGGAATAAGAGAACACCAAAAAGCTAAAGGACCATCTGGATTCTCAATGCTGTAGATGCCTGCGTATAACGCAAAGACTAACAGCAAGGTAACGGGCATCATAAATTGCCCCGTGTCTTCTTGGCTTTCGACGGCTGAACCAACGGCAGCGAAGAAGGATGAATAGAGCAGGTAACCGCCGATAAAGAAGAGAACAAAACAACTGAGTATAGAAGACCAGTTAATGGTGCTGAGCGTACTAAGTATTTGTGAAGCTTCGGGTTGTATAGTCATGGGGCCTGTTATTGCCATAGGATTACTAGCCGTCATCAGCCCCGTATCGATGCCAAAGAAAAGCCCGATTCCGCCCATCAATGCAAAAATCATAATTCCCCAGAGAAAGAGTTGTGTTAATCCCACGAAGCCAATCCCTATAATTTTGCCCAGCATCAATTGAAAAGGCTTGACAGATGAAACGAGAATCTCGATGATACGAGAAGTCTTTTCTTCCGTCACTGCTTGCATAACCATAGCACCATAGATTAAGATGAACATATAGACGAGCATCGTGAAGATCACACCAATAAGGGCGGCGATCTTAGACGAAGATTCAGATTCCGTTCCATCTTGTTCCCATTTAATCGTACGGATATTGAGATGAATATTGCTGTCTTTGATTATTTTTTTAAGGCCAGGTATCTTGTACGAAGCCATTTTTTTATCTTTTAGATATGTGTTGAGTAGTTGCGTTACTTGATCAGATAGATCTTTCGGCACTTGTTTATCCGAATAGATGGTAATGGCTTCAGGGTGTGTCAGTAGATCATCGGCAATATCAATAAAGGCGATGAAACTTTTATCTTTTTGCGTGCGATATGTCTCAAGATCTTGGTTTACCTGAACAAAATGATACGCTGGTGTATCTTTAAATAAAGGGGCATATTCTGCCGTTTGATCAATTACCGCTACTTGTTTGGCTTTATTGTCTTTGATAGAGGAGAGCCAAAGGGGTACAAAGATGAGTGCTGCCATGAGGAAAGGCATCAATAAGGTCAGTAGAATAAAAGATTTTTTTCTGATGCGAGTAACATATTCTCGTTTGATTATTAATCCTAAGTGATTCATAGGGGATAAGGTATAAAAAGGTGATTGATTAAGAGACAGTTTGAATGAAAATTTCATTCATTGAAGGAATCCGTTCAGCGAAGGAGACAATCTCATATTGCTGAGCGAGTTGGGTTACAAAGGCCGAATTACTTTGTGCCGGATCATCTTTAGACAGGCGGAGTTTGCGTAGCGTAAGTCCGTCTTGTATCGTAAGTTCGTAATCATTGGATCGGAATCGATCCTTGATCACTTGTATTTCACCTGCGAGTACGACCTTTGAATGATCAATGAGGGCAATATGGTCACAGATTTCTTCTACAGAAGCCATATTATGCGTAGAGAAAATAATCGTATGTCCCTTTGCTTTCAGCTCTAAGATCTCATTCTTAAGCAATTCAGCATTTACAGGATCAAAGCCACTAAAAGGTTCGTCAAAGATTAGTAACGGAGGTTCATGCACGAGGGTACAAATAAATTGCACTTTCTGCTGCATACCTTTTGATAATTCTTCTAGTTTCTTGTTCCACCAAGGCATAATATCAAATTTCTCAAACCAAGTCTTCAGACGAGTGTGCGCATCTCTGTAGGATAACCCTTTCAGTTGAGCCAGATAAATAGCCTGTTCGCCCACTTTCATTTTACGATAAAGGCCTCTTTCTTCAGGCAAGTAGCCTATCTGATAAATATCTTTAGGCTGTGAAGGTTTCCCTTTGAACAGGACGCTACCGCTATCTGGACCTGTGATCCGATTGATGATCCGTATAAGCGTAGTTTTACCCGCTCCATTCGGTCCCAAGAGGCCAAAGATTTTTCCTTCAGGTACTTCAATATTTACTCGGTCTAGTGCGAGATGAGAAGCAAATTGTTTTACTACATCATGGGTTTCTATAAAATTCATAGGGCTCGTTAAAGTTTAGTTATGATACGTTCTCCTAAATCCTTACAAAGAATATTTTTGATAGCATTTAGTTCAGTAAGTTTATTTATTTTCTCCATCAGTTTTTTATTATCGTTTTCCTTTTGTGCGTCTTTAATATCCGCAAGTGTCAGTTTTATCTGGTGCGCTATAATGGCCTGTTTGAAAGCTAATAAGTCTTGGGTAACAAAATGGATAAGATGATTATCTTCGTTATCGATTGTGTGAAAACGCGTATGATACTTGCTTAAAAAATACTTATCCGTCACCAAATTAACCGCTAGTTCACTTACCTGTGGATTCGGATGATTAACGAAATAAGTAGACGTTTTAAATCCTTCCTGATGACATAATTCGGCTGCTTCTTCAAGGATTTGTTGATAAAGCGAGGTCTCAAATTTGAGTCCATCTTCTTTCAAATCAAGCCTGATATATTCCGCTGTACAAATGGCCTTTTCTTTTTGCGATTCGGGATCGGTCTCTGTATATAAGACTTGATCTCCATAGCGTATCACATAACGCAATAAGATTCGTTCGTATATTTTAAAAGGAGACAAAGGCGCATAGGCCGGTTTCTCTGGTTGAGGCGAAGGTCCTTTTGTCGGATCTTCTTTTGCTTCAGTAAGAGCCGGCACCTCTTTTTGTTTTTGAAGCGAAGGAGTCGGTTGTTTGGGGGGACGATGATACGTCGTAGAAGATTGAAGGGCGTGTTGTTTATTTACTTCATTTAGTAAAACACTCTCTTGTATTTGGAGTGAATTTGCACATTCTTGAATATAAACCGAGCGCGTGATGTCATTCGGGATAACGGCAATGGTTTCCACGATATCCACGATGAGTTGCGCTTTTTTGATGGGATCATCATTGGCCTCATTTAAGAGCAGTTGTGTCTTAAAACGAATAAAATCCGTTTCGTTTGCTTTGATGAATTCGTTAAACGCCGCTGCATTGTGAGACCGAGCGAATGAATCAGGATCTTCTCCTTCAGGCAGCAGAAGCACCTTGATATTCATATCATCCTTGAGGAGCATATCTATACCCCGCAAGGCCGCTTTAATTCCTGCCGCATCGCCATCATAAAGTACGGTTACATTTTTTGTAAACCGATGAATCATTTTAATCTGGCCAATGGTCAGAGCAGTACCCGAAGAGGCTACGACATTCTCAATACCCGATTGGTGCATAGAGATCACATCGGTATAGCCTTCTACTAGAAAGCAACGATCTTCTTTTACAATGGCTTGTTTAGCAAAATAGAGTCCATATAACTCTTGACTTTTGTGATAAATATCACTTTCAGGCGAATTGACATACTTTGCTGTTTTTTCATTCTTCTTTAGAATCCGTCCTCCAAAGCCTACGACCTTACCACTTAGTGAATGGATAGGAAAGATCACCCGTCCTCGATAACGATCATTAATGCGATGAGCATCATACGAAATAATAAGGCCCGTTTTTTCAAGAAACTCTTTTTTATACCCTTTTTGTATAGCCGTCTGATACAAGGCATCTCGTTGGTTAAGGCTATAGCCTAACTGAAACTTCTTAATGGTTTCTTCTCTGAACCCTCGTTCCTCAAAATAGCGTAATCCAATCGACCGTCCTTCGGTATGTTTGGTAAGCATTTCCGTAAAGTATTGCTGTGCCCATTCATTAACAATAAACATACTTTCTCTGTTGCCCTGTTCTTTAAGTTCTTGGGCTGTGAGCGTTCGTTCATGAAGTTCAATGTTATACTTTTTAGCCAGATAGCGTAGGGCATCAAAATACGTAAGCTGTTCATGCTTCATTACAAAGTGAACAGGAGACCCTCCTTCGCCGCAGGCAAAGCATTTGCAAATATTCTTGGAAGGGGAGACATAAAAAGAAGGCTTGGTATCCGGATGGAAAGGACATAAGCCCACAAAGTTAACCCCACGTTTACGTAAGGTTACAAAGTCAGACACCACTTCTGTAATAGAAGCGGTGTCTAGTATTTTTTGTATGGTAGTTTTATCTATCATTCAGGCTTACACGCTATTTTATCTACTCTTCTTTTGTGTCGACCTCCTTCAAAGTCACTATTTAGAAAGGCTTCGACGATTGCTTTTGCCTTTTCGAATGTGATAAATCGGCCAGGCATAGATAATACATTTGCGTCATTATGTTGGCGAGCAAGTTGGGCTAGTTCTGTATCCCAACAAAGGGCTGCACGGATACCACTATGCTTGTTCAAGGTCATAGAGATACCATTACCAGAGCCACAGATAGCGATGCCAGAATAGACTTCTCCTCCTTCTATTGCATAGGCTAAGGCATGAGCAAAGTCAGGATAGTCACAGCTTTCGGTTGAGTAGGTACCATAGTCTTTATACGATAAGCCCTTCGCTTCTAAAAGGGACTTCACATATTCTTTTAATTCGTAACCTGCATGGTCACTACATAAGCCAATTGTTTTGATTTCCATTTTTTATTTCGCTAGCAATTCTTTGACTTGTTTGTATACATTGTCTGCCGTAAAACCTAATTTCTCGTCAAGCACTTTGTATGGCGCTGAATAGCCAAAAGAAGGAAGTCCCCATACTTTACCTTCAGCACCCACAAGACCTTCGAGGTTGACCGGTAATCCAGCTGTTAGACCAAAACATTTTCCAGTAGGGATCGTGGCTTTTTGATAAGCCTCACTTTGACTGCGGAATAAGCCTTCAGAAGGAACACTAACAATTCGTACAGGTACGCCTTCTGCTCTAAGTTTGGCTGCACCTTCTACGAGGGTTGAAACTTCAGAGCCTGAAGCTAATAAGGTGACTGCTGGATGCTCATCTGAATTGACGATATAAGCGCCTTTTTCTGCTTCCAATGCTTCATCGAAACGATTGGTAGCTGCGGGAATGTCGTTTACATTTTGACGAGAAAAAATTAACCCAGTAGGTGTTTGATCATTTTCCATGGCCATCTTCCAAGCAACGGTTGTTTCGATGCCATCAGCTGGACGGAGAGCCAACAAAGCATTTTGACCTTTGTGGTTTTTAATCTTTTCCATTAAGCGTAGTTGGGCTTCTTGCTCTACAGGTTCGTGTGTAGGACCATCTTCTCCTACTCGGAAAGCATCATGCGTCCAGATGAACTTAACAGGAACCCCCATTAAGGCTGCCATCCGGATGGCAGGTTTCATATAATCAGAGAAAACAAAGAACGTACCACAAGCCGAAATAACGCCACCATGTAAGCTCATCCCAATACAGATACAAGCCATGGTCAATTCAGAGACTCCTGCTTGGAAGAAAGCACCACTGAAATCTCCTTTTACAAAGGCATGGGTTTTCTTGAGGAAGCCATCGGTCTTGTCGGAGTTGGATAGATCGGCTGAAGCGACGATCATATTTTCTACCTTTTCGGCCAATACGCCTAAGACCGTAGCCGAAGCGTTGCGTGTGGCTGCATTAGGTTTTTGTTCAATAGCTTTCCAATCAATCTCAGGCAGTTTGCCTGCAAACCAATTTTCCACTTTTTGAGCAAGGATAGGATTTGCTTTTGTCCATTCGGCTTCACGAGCATACCATTGATCCGTAAGGTCTTCTAAGGCTTTGAGTCGTTGGGCATACATTTCCTTTACATCTGGAAAGATTTGGAAAGGATCTTGAGGATTCCCCCCGAGGTTTTTTATCGTTTCACTGATATCAGCCCCTGCTTTAGATAAAGGTTGTCCATGTGTACTCACTTGACCTTCAAAATTGATATCGCCTTCTTTTACCGTACCTTTACCCATCACGGTATGACCGATGATAAGCGTAGGACGTTTCATTTCTTTTTTGGCTTCTGTGATCGCTTGGCGTAGTTCGTCTACATTATTTCCATTGATTTCAAGAACATTCCAATTCCATGCTTTATATTTAGCCGCTACATCTTCGCAAGTTACTTCTTCTACAGACGTAGATAACTGTACGTTATTCGCATCATAAAACATAATTAAATTATCCAAGCCCAAGGTACCAGCTATACGGCCTGTTCCTTGTGATATTTCTTCTTGAATCCCCCCATCGGAGATAAGTGTATAGATGGTTTCGTTCATCAAATCACCGATACGAGCTTGCATAAACTTTGCGGCAATCGCTGCACCTACGGCATACGTATGTCCTTGTCCTAGCGGACCCGACGTATTTTCAATGCCTCGCTCTAAATTAAGTTCAGGGTGTCCAGGTGTGATACTTCCCCATTGGCGAAAAGACTGCAAATCTTCCATGGTAAACTTATTACACATAGCAAGCACAGAATAAAGCATCGTAGACATATGCCCTGGATCTAGAAAAAAGCGATCTCTACCTTTCCAAGTAGGGTTACGAGGATCGAATATTAAAAATTCGGAATAGAGTACATTGATAAAATCGGCACCACCCATAGCACCCCCAGGATGTCCAGATTTAGCTTTTTCTACCATTGAAGCTGCGAGCACTCGGATATTGTCGGCAGCACGATTCATAGTGTTCTTGTCATTCATTTTT
>Ga0172378_10002802_pt1 | contig 16366 bp, 13 predicted proteins | sample GrowelOW332metaG_FD_119755 | JGI IMG/M metagenome (GOLD analysis project Ga0172378, IMG submission 119755) | Groundwater microbial communities from an aquifer near a municipal landfill in Southern Ontario, Canada - Pumphouse #3_1 metaG | ecosystem: Environmental > Aquatic > Deep subsurface >... | reverse complement strand
AATAGTGAAATAAAAAAGAAGCTGCCTAGAAACGAAATTAATCTTTCGTTTCTTTACAGCCCCTTTTTTAATGAAAATCTAGTTGGTTAATCTTTTACTTTTGCCAAGTATTTAAACATCTTGAGTTTTTTGTTATTCACGGGTGGATATTTGACATTTAACTCGTGTTTTCCCTTTACCAAAACGCTCTTTTGATGTGAGAAAGTATAGAAACTTTCCTTTCCGTGGTAGTGACCCATTCCCGATCTTCCAACTCCGCCAAAAGGAAGCTTATCGTTAGTTAGATGCATGATGGAATCGTTCACACAGCCCCCGCCGTAAGGCATCAGTTGCATGATTCTCCTGGCTTTGGCTTTGCTGCGGGAGAAGTAATAGAAAGCAAGAGGTTTCTCTTTACGCTTTTGCATTTCCAGCAATTTGTCAAGGGATTTAAAGGTAAGAATAGGTAGAACAGGTCCGAATATTTCCTGTTGCATCACCGGATCAGTCTCTTTTACGTGATCCATAATTGTCGGTTCAAGCTGGCGACCATGTATCTTTCCACCAAATATCACCTTATCATTTTCAATTAATCCAGTAATTCTAGTTACGTGTTTATCATTGATGATAAAGGGAAAGTCGCTGTCTAGCTTTCCATCGTGATAGTAGAATTCCTTTACTACAGCGATTAGTTTCTCGATAAATTTGTCTTTGACTTTTTCGTGTACGTAGAAGTGGTCTGGAGCAACGCAGGTTTGTCCTGCGTTTAAGAATTTCCCCCACGCTAGTCGTTTCGCTGCGAGATCTAAATCGGCGTCTTCATCGACAATAGCGGGAGATTTACCACCGAGTTCTAGGGCGACTGGAGTTAGGTGAGCTGCAGCTTTAGCCATGAGCAATCTACCGACGACATCACCACCGGTAAAGAAGATAAAATCGAAACGCTGATCGAATAATTCAGTGTTTTCCTTTCTACCACCGAGAATAACGGAAATCAGACCTTTATCAAATTCTCCCAACATTTCATAGAGGACCTTTGAAACGGTCGGACAGTAGTTGGAAGGCTTTAAGACGACGGTGTTTCCAGCGGCTATTGCTCCAACCAGGGGACATATGGTCAACTGCAAAGGATAGTTCCACGGGGCGACAACTAACGCTACTCCGTATGGTTCTTGCAAAAGGTAACCCTTTGAAGGGAAGTTAACAATTGACGTGCTGACTTTCTTGGGTTTTGACAATTTTTTCACGTGTTTTATCATAAAGTCAATTTCCGCGATTGTAATATAAAATTCAGTGCCTAAAACATCAAATTCGCTCTTGTTGTAATCAGTGATAAACGCCTCATTTAACTGAAGGCGGTACTTGTACATGAGCGATTTCAATTTTCGTAGATTGTTAAGTCTAACGTTAACATCTAAGGTTTTTCCAGAGTAGAAATATTCTCTTTGAAAATCAACAATTTCTTTTATGTTCATAATTTTTACCTCTATCTATAATCTACCACATTATTGGCAGTTAAGTAATAAATTGCTTCGCCTTACCATCAATCCTCAAATAGTATTATTTTTGTGTAAGAAATATAAATATATAATTCAAAAATAATGAAATTAAAGAAAAAGTTTTAGAAATAAAAGCCCTTACATTATATTTTAATCAGAAAGGACTATTATCGATGAAAAACAAAAAATTATTTGCTTTGATATCCATTGCAACGATATCGACGCTGGCGATAGCCTCCTGTAACGATGGAGAATCATCAAATTCAAGTTCAGAAACAGACACTTCAACCAACACCGAAACTGAAATCTCTTCAGAAGTTTCAAGCGGTGATGAAGACAGCGATACTACTTCTGAAATCACCACGGAATCTATCGTATTTCACTACCATCGAGATGATGGAGAATACGACGGATGGGGTTTGTGGCTTTGGGAAGATGGCCAAGAGGGATCGCTATATAGTTTTGACTACGAAGATGACTATGGCGTCTATGGGGAGTTTCCTCTCAGCAACTGGACCAATACCACAGGGTTAAATTACATTCTTCGATACGGAGAATGGGCATGGCAGACAGCGGATCTAAGTTTGCTTTACGCAGATTTCCCTGCCGATGAAAATCTCGAGCATCACTGCTACATCGCTGAAGGAAAAGAAACTCAGCTATTTGATAATCCGGAAGATGCTCTCGCTTCTTCTTTGAGCAGTTGCTATTTTACTTCTTTTAATGAAATTGGATTTTCCTCCTCTTCTAATGTTACTGAAATTACCGTTTACGATGGAGATGAAGTAATCTATACAGGAACACCAAATAAATCAAGCGGAAAGATTGACCTGGGCGATGAATTTGAGTTGGATTTGACAAAATCATATGAATTAGTGGCCTATTTTGGCGATGACGTTCACAGTTCATACATCGTGCCATTCACCTATTTGTTCGGACTGGATGAGTTCGATCAAAAATATGAATATACCGGACAACTCGGGGCGATTTATTCCGAAGATGAAACCACATTTAGACTGTGGGCTCCAACTTCTTCGGAGGTCACACTCAACATATATGAAACTGGAACTCCCGTTTCCATAAGTCCTTCCGAGGGCAGTGATGTCGCGGAAACATACGAAATGTTGCGCAAGGATAAAGGTGTATTTGAGACGACAGTCTCCGGTAATTTAGATGGAAAGTACTACACTTATACTGTCACTAATTCTCTTGGAACAAACGAGACGATCGACCCTTATGCGAGAACTTGTGGCATCAATGGAATCAGAGGAGAAATTGTCGATTTGGATTCGACTGATCCCGCTGGCTGGGATGATTTTGTTCCAGCAATTCATCCTACAACCGAACTTGCAGTATATGAAATGCACGTTGCTGACGTAACCAGCGATGATACTTGGACAGGCAACGAAATCAATCGCAAGAAATTCTTGGGTCTTTCCGAAAGTGGGACTACGTATACTGAAAATGGTAAAACAGTTACGACAGGATTTGACCACATTAAAGAAACGAATGTTAACGCTGTTCAAATTCAGCCTTTCTTTGATCAGGACAACGACGAGACAAATCCGACCTTTAACTGGGGATACAACCCGCAAAATTACAATTGCTTAGAGGGTTCATATAGCTCTAATCCCTACGATGGAAAAGTGCGAATGAACGAATTTAAACAAGTGGTTAAAGCTTACTCGGAAGCCGGAATAGAAATTATTATGGACGTCGTTTACAATCACGTCAGCTCTCTTTCCAACTCGGCCTTCAATAAGATAGTTCCTGGTTATTACTTCCGCTATAAGGATGATTTACTTACGGCGTCGAATGGTTCGGGCGTTGGAAATGAAACCGCCAGCGATCACTCGATGATGGAAAATTTCATGCTTGACTCCACCGAGTTTTTAGCCAGCGAGTACAAACTTGGAGGTTTCCGCTTCGATCTCATGGGACTTCACGGATGTGACACCATGAATTTAATTGAAGAAAATTTAACTGATAATGTCGATGAAAATATAACTGTTTACGGTGAACCTTGGACCGGAGGAACGACACCTTTGATCAATGGCGCAACCAAGTCTAATATTACACAAGTTCCAGAAATAGGAATGTTTAACGATGAATTTAGAAACACTGTTTCTGGTGACAATAACGGCGCAAGCGGCGGATGGGTTAACAATAACATCGGCGGTTCAAAAATTGCTGCAATCGATGTTGAATCCTCACTGCAAGGCGATTACGGATCTAATGGAGACAATGTAAATGTCAAGCAAAATGTCGCCTATGTCGGATGTCACGACAACGCGACAATATACGATAAGTTCTACAATGTTGACATGAACGACAACACAGGATATACAGCTGATCAATTAGCGGATATGTCTGTTCAAGCATCAACTCTTGTCTTTACTTCACAAGGTGTGTCTTTCATGCAAGGTGGCGATGAGTTCATGCGACAAAAATTAAATGAGGATGGAAGTATAAATACTAATTCCTACAACACTTCATACGAGATGAACGCCTTTAAATACGATCGCAAGATTGAATACGCTGATCAGTATGAAGAATATTGTAATTTGATCGATCTAAAGACATCTAGACCAGAACTTCAGTTGGATGATAAGTCCGATTGTGAAACGGCTTTGACTTTTGAGAAGAATATCAGCAATTCGTGTTTTAACTACAGCATCGTAAGCGGTGGTGAAGGAATATATGCCATTACCAACAACATATACGATGAAGAGACTGTTGATGTTCCTGCTGGTGATTACACCGTGGTTGTGGACACCAAAGATGTTATCTCTAGTGTCGATTATAGCGGTGGAGAGTTATCAGTACCGGCTGGTGCGACAATTGTGATGACTATTAACTAGTTTTCTCCTTATCTTTCTATGGAGCTGCTTGCTTTTAAAATTTCTCCTTTCGGTTAAGCAGCTCTTTTAATTTGGCAATATTACGTTTTATATCTATATCGATTGATTTTAAAACTCAGTAGTCTATAATAATTTATGGTTAGTTGTAGATAACTGCAATTAAAATATTCGCGCCATTTAGGGGGGATCAAAAAGCGCTGAATATAACTGGAAAAAAAAAAGAAATAGAGAATCACAATATATGAACGAAATAAACAACAGGAAAAAATACATAGATCAAGAGAGTGAAAACGGAGAAGCTTTTTCCGAGTGCGGAAGAGGGAGGAACCTCCGTGGAAAAGCATTTGGACACGGTCGTCGTTTCCGCAATCGCGGAACTCGTTTTCCTCACCATTTAAAACCAGGTGAAGAAGGTCATCTCAGTGATTTGCGACGCGGACAAAAATGCATTGTTTTAAATTTTCACAATGACAACAAAGCTCTGAGAAGACGCTTGTTAGATATGGGAATAACCAAAGGAGTTGAAATTGAGATTAAGAAAACCGCGCCACTGGGTGACCCGGTTGATATATATTTGAGAGGATACGAACTGTGCTTGCGCAAAGCCGACATGCACGGTATCGATATAAAGGTGATTAAATAATGAAAGTAGCACTTGTTGGAAATCAAAATGCTGGAAAGACCACACTTTTCAATTCATTAACTGGAATGAACCAGGTAGTTGGAAATTGGCCTGGAGTTACTATCGAACGAAAAGAGGGAGTTATTAAAGGAACGAATATTACTATCGTTGATCTTCCAGGAATATACTCCCTTTCTCCATATACATCGGAGGAAGAGGTTTCGCGGCGCTACGTGCTAGATGAAAAACCCGATTTGATTGTCAACATCATCGATTCGACATCGCTTGAGCGTTCACTTTATTTGACAACTCAACTTTTGGAATTGGACTGCAACGTAATTATCGCGATGAACATGATCGATATCATGGATTCCAAAGGTGTTAAAATCGATGTCAAAAAGCTGTCGGAACAACTAAAGACAACAATCGTTTCCATCTCGGCCTTGAAAAAGTTGGGAATTGATGAATTGATTCAAAAGATAAAGAATAACGACGTAATTGAAAATCCTCATCAAAAGATATATTCCGAGAGCGTTGAGGGAGCGTTAAAGTTTATCGATGACTACCACAGTGACCACCATTTATCTCGCTTCGAATTGGTCAAAGTTTTTGAGAGAGATATCGCTTTTCAGGTATTAGATGATGAAAATATTCGACGCTACATATCTGAAGTTGAAGAAAAGGAAGGAATGGATTCCGAACAAATAATTGCAAATCAAAGATACAATTTTATTGATAAAGTCCGCCAAGCTTCAGTAAAGATTGCTAAACCGGAATCAACCTTGACCGACAAGATTGACAAGATTGTTTTAAACAAGTGGTTAGCGATTCCCATATTCGTCGCTATCATGGCATTGGTGTACCTTTTTTCCGTGGGTTTGATCGGCGGATTGACTTCTGATTTGATTTCCGGCTTTTTTAATGGGATGGATTCGATTGAACTTTTCGACCATGTTATTCCTCTTGAGTTTGTAGGACTTGGGCCATGGTTGGCGGAAAAAATACTTTATGCTGGTGGGTCTTCCTGGGCAGCGAGTCTCGTCCAAAACGGAATAGTTACAGGTGTCGGCGCGGTGTTGACATTTGTTCCCCAGTTGCTCGCTCTATTTTTCTCTCTCGCACTATTGGAGACCACTGGATACATGTCGAGAATATCATTTTTCTTTGATCGTCTTTTTAAAAAAATTGGTCTATCGGGGAAATCATTGATTCCATTTATCGTTGGAGCAGGATGTTCAGTTTCTGGAATCATGTCTGCTCGAACGATTGAGTCTGAACGCGAGAAGAAAATGACCATTATCTTAACTCCCTTCATACCGTGCTCGGCTAAACTTCCTCTTATCGCACTATTTTCATCTGCCTTTTTCGGAGATTTAGCTTGGCTAGTCACGCTGAGTCTCTATCTCTTTTCCATCGTTATGATCGTTATTGGTGCGTTGATTCTCAAAAAGATTTTCAATACTCCAGCCGCGACGACATACATATCTGAATTGCCAGATTATCACGCTCCTTCCATTCACTATGTGGGGAGAATTGTCGGAGATCGAACTGGCGATTTCATTAAAAGAGCTGGAAGTATTATATTTATTTGTTCATTAGTAATTTGGTTTTTAGCCAGTTTTACATATAAAATGCAGTATGTTGATGGCGTGAATTACCTGATAAAGGATAGTTTGCTGGCAAATATAGGAAACAGTTTGGCGTGGTTCTTCTATCCGATGCTCGGGGGAAACTGGTCCTGGGAAGCTTCGGTTTCTGCCATTCAAGGACTCATTGCGAAGGAACAGGTAATCTCTTCAATGAACGTTATCGCTGGTCTTTCTGATTCTTCCATGAGCGCTAGCTCGATCTTCGCAACTTCCGCATTCTCATTCTTTACTCCGTTCACGGCCTATGCTTATGTTACTTTTAATCTTTTCTCCATTCCCTGTGTATCGGCTATATCAGCCATGCGCTCTGAATTACCAAGCCGCAAAGACTTTGTAATTGCCATCGTATTTGAAATTGTTATTGCATGGACCCTATCGAGTTTCATAGGATTCATCGGATGGGCGGTGATGTAATCATGAATTTTATTGATTTTTTAGTCTTGGTGACAGTTGTCATCATGGTTGTAACGATTTTGTACTTCAAGTACTTTTTTCATCGCGACAAGAAAATGCCCGGATGCACGAGCGACCCATCTTGCCGCTCATGTGCTAAGTCAAAAAAAATCTTAGCGGAGGAGATGCGAAGACAGTACGAGCGTGAAAAGAAGAAAGAGCAATTAAAAAAAGTACGTGAAATGAATAGAAAAGCAAATATTCCACAAGCTGATATCGATATGCTTAACGAAAAGAAAGAAGAGGAAAAATAGGATGAAGGAAATTTACATTGCCGGTGGATGCTTTTGGGGCGTCCAAGCCTACTTTGATTTGGTGAAGGGAATCGAATTCACGGAAGTTGGTTACGCCAATGGAAACATTGAGAACCCCAGTTATGAAGATTTGAAATCTCACCGCGCAACTCACGCGGAAACTCTCTATATTCGATACGATGAAAAGATGATTTCCTTGAAGCAAATTTTGTTCCACATGCTGCGCTTTGTCAATCCTTTTAGCGTGGATAGGCAAGGGGGAGATACCGGTCATCAATATCGAAGTGGTGTCTACTACCTTTCCGAAGATGACCGCAAGATTATCCTCGATGTCTTTGCGCAAAAAGAAAGAGAATTGAACCAAAAATTTGCTATCGAAGTTGAACCGCTGAGAAATTTCTATCCCGCGGAAGAATATCATCAAAAGTATTTAAAGAACAATCCAAACGGGTATTGTCACGTCAATTTAAAACTAGTAAAAGAGGATGAACGCAAGTGAAAATACTAGTCTGTTCAGATTCGCACGGCGACACTAAAGTGTTGGAGGATATATTTTTTAAACATCAGGACTGCAATTTGTATTTTCACTGCGGTGATTCTTGCCTTCCTGAATACTTGACTTCTAAGTTTATCTCAGTTAAGGGGAACTGCGATTATTTCGATTACCAAAAAGTTCGAGAAGTTCAAACAAAGTGGGGGACTATTCACGTCGAGCATGGAAATGCTCACATGTTTGATCGCGAAGAATACATTAAGAGTTTAAACTGCTTTATTTTCTTATTCGGTCACACCCACGTGAAAGGCCACTGGATTTATGGGAAGACTCACGTCTTTAATCCTGGAAGTTTGACTCGACCGCGCGATGGGGATAAGGGTTCATACCTTATAGTTGACATCGATGATGACACGGGCAAATTAACGTATAAATTTTACAGTGTCGATTTGTGATAAAATATACTTATGACAAAAGAAATACAAGCGATATACTATCAAATTCGCAAGGAAATCATCACTTTGAAGCGAGAGCCGGGTTCATTTTTAAAAGAAGTGGATATCGCTCGTAAGTACAACGTTTCGCGCACTCCAATCAGAGAAATTCTCAGCCGGTTGGAGTGGGACAAGTTGATCGATTCAGACCGGATTAAAGGAACGCGAGTTTCGAAGATCAATCTCGAGGAAATCATGGATATTATGTACGTGAGATCCCAGTTAGAGATAAGTATTCTTAATGAGATAATCGACGTTATTACTCCGGGCGATCTCGTCAAATTTAACATGATTACATCTGACCAGCGGGAAATGTTGAACAATCGTTCTCTCAGTCGAAAAGAGACTGTCGACAAATTTTTAGAATTGGAAGATTTATTTATAAAAATGTTCTATCGCAAAGCGGCAAAAGAATCTATCTTCGCGGAGATTGACGAGAGACAAATTACCTATCGAAGATTTCTATATCTTATTTTTTCATCTTACTTCAATGTTATGGTTGATGTTTGTCGCTATTCTGAAGATATTGTTGCCTCCTTGCGCCAGCGAGACAGAAAAAAAGTAGCTGAAATATGTCGCAATCAAAAGTACATCGGATTGGATAAAATTAGGATGATAAAAATTTCTCATCCGAACTATTTTAATTGATCTTTTTTCTTCAGCAGTCGCAAAGAGGTTGTTCGAACGATCTTTTCGAGTCGATCGTAGTTGATTTGAAGCGATTTTTGATAGTTGCCTTCTGTTCCGAGATTGAAATATTTCTTTGCTTCTAAACCTTCCGGCAAGTACTGTATATATTTCCATAAATCTGGTCGGTCATAGGGATACTTATCCTCCTCGAGTCGATTGACAGGAGTTAGTTTTAGATAGTCTCGGACTTCGACAGGATATTTTCCAACATCTTTCATCGCCCGGTGAATTGCATCGGTTGAAGCGCGCGATTTGGGAGATAAAGCGAGGTCAGCAACCGTGAATGCCAGAGGAATAATCGCTTCTGGAAAACCGACTTCCCTAGCGACATTGCAGGCGTTTACTGTGCGATTTACCGCTTGTGGATTCGCTAGTCCAATGTCTTCGTATGCCGTTATTAACAGCCTTCTAATTATTCCTTCTAAATCTCCAGATGCACAGAGACGAGCGAGGTAGTATATTGCAGCGTTAACTTGAGATCCGCGAATTGACTTTTGAAAAGCTGAAACTGAGTTGTAGTGGTCGTTTCCATCCTTGTCTCCGTAATAGTTGGGAATGGATGAAATTGAAAGGATATCACTGTCAGTTATCTTGTGAGTTTTGGCGAAGGAAAGGCTGGCAGCCTCTAGAATATTGTAAGCGTATCTAATGTCACCTCCCGCTGACTTGGCGATGACTTTTAAAGCATCTTCGCTAAAAGTGCGTGTTGAATTAAGTCCGTTGGGGCTAATTACGGCCTCCTTCAAACCCGATAATATTTCCTTTGGTGTCAGCGGACTAACTTCCAGCAAATGGCAGCGGGAACGAATGGAAGGATTGATCGACAAAAGAGGGTTAGCGGTCGTTGCACCGATGATGTAGATGCTTCCATCTTCGAGACGCGGCAAGAGCAAGTCTTGCTTGTCTTTGTTTAGACGGTGAATCTCATCGATGATGAGAATGGTGTCTTCGTAAAGTGCGGCTTCCTTAAAAGCGTTGAGCAAATCCTGCTTGTTGCTCGTTGTTGCGTTAAGTCGGATTGCGTGGACGTTTATCGAATTTGCAAAAGCTTCACCTATTGTTGTTTTTCCGACACCTGGAGGTCCGAACAAGATGCAGTTGACCACCGTATTGTTTTCGAGGCAATGAGTCAGAAAGCCGTTTTTTCCGACGACGTTTGTTTGACCTATTACTTTGTCTAAAGTTTTTGGCCTCATTCGATATGCTAGTGGTTTTTTCATGTTGGTACCTCCTTATGTAATAATTATATAGGATTTTCTTCTAACTTATCTGCATTTGTGTAATTTATGTGCACTTTTGCTTTTTTTATCGGGCATATCCCCACTTTTTTGAAAAAAGTTTGCTCTAGATAATGAAGTGTATTTAACTTATAATAAAATTGCATATATGGTAATTTAATCAGTTCATTTTTATATATTTTACCGTTTGTGAACTTTGATAATGAAGAAATGTGATAAAAGAAAGGTGCATATCGATGGAAGACTATGTTGTCGAAATGAGACATATATCTAAAGAATTTTCAGGCATCATCGCAAATAGGGATACATCTTTAAAAATGGCTTCTCAGGAAATTCATGCTCTCCTTGGTGAAAACGGATCTGGGAAGACGTCTTTAATGTGCATTTTGGCAGGGTCTATTATTCCTGATAAAGGCGAGATATACAAGAACAATCATCGCGTCATATTCAAAAGGCCAAGCGATGCCTTGGATTGCGGCATCGGCATGGTTGATAAAAACGTTTCTCTCATCGATTCCTTTACCGCTTTGGAAAACATTGTTATCGGAGTTGAACCTACTGGTCACTTTAAGAAAATGAGAATGGATCTCATTCGCAAGGATGTTGAAAGAATAAACGAAAGATATCAATTGAAAATAGACCTGGACAAGAAGGTTGCTCTGATGAACTCGGAGATGAAGTTTTATGTTGCAATTGCCAAACTGTTATACCGCCAAGTTGAGGTTTTCCTTTTTGACGAACCGTTCTTTTATTTGAATCCTGAGGAAGCGGAAAATTTTAAGGTATTCTTGCTTAAATTAGCCAATGAGGGAAAATCGATTTTAATAACGTCGCGCAAGGTTCAAGAAGTGAGAGACATCGCTGACAAATGTACGATTTTAAAAGATGGAAATTGTCTTGGCACAGTGTCGATGAAAGATGCTGATGATCGCGAAATCGACAAGTTGATATTCGGGCGAGAAGCGCTACCTCCACTTAAGCGAAGTAAATCGAAAGTGGGAGAAGCTGTCTTGTGTGTACGAAATCTATCAGTGTATTCCAAAGATAAGAAAACGGATATTGTCAACAAAGTGAACTTTGATGTAAAAGCAGGGGAAGTCACTTGTATTTTAGGTATGGTCGACAGCGGTAATATTGAATTGCTCTACGGAATCGGTGGAATTTTACCAGTGAGCAATGGTCACGTTATAGTTCGCGATGTCGATTTAGGAAAATACTATGAGGAATACAAGCCGGTAAATGGCAAGAGATATGTCGGAAGTATAGATATAACGAAAATGTCGATAAGGAGAAAAAATCTTGTCGGTCTTTCGCAAGTTCCCAGCGATAATCGATCCTATGGGATAATCGACGACTTTAATTTGATGGAAAATATGATTCTCCAAAGATATTGTGAGCCCGAATTTTCGAAAGGCGTTTTTCTCAACCAAAAAAAGATTAAAGAATACACGGAGAAACTTATCTACCAATTCGAGATAGAGACTTATCCAAATGAGCCAGCGAGGCACTTGTCGGAGCTGAGCCGCCAAAAACTTATGCTCGCTCGCGAAATCGACCGCGCCTCAAAGATATTTATCGCTATGAGACCAACCTTTTCTCTCGATTTTCAGGCGAGCCAGGAAATACAAAAACAAATAATCAGGCGGAGAGATTCTGGAACAGCTGTTTTGATGGCTTCGAACGACATAGATGAAGCCTTGAAGTTTTCCGACCGTATCTTAGTTATGTATAAGGGGCGCTTTATCGCCGACATCAGAACGGAAGAAGCCGATGAAGAAAAACTAAAAATGTATATGTCTGGATTAATTCGCATGAAAAATATGCACTTGTATGACCCGATAATATCTCGCAAAAAGATCAGGGTTAGCAAGAAGAAAATAAAGACTCGACTGGCGAAATCTCACCTTGATAACAACGTTGACAGCGATAATGTTATCGTCAAAAAGATTGTTAAAAAAACGATTGTTCATCGAAGGAAAGTAATCATTCCTTCGAGCAAAAACAAAGCCGATTTTAGACCTGGAAACAAGGACGGAGAACACGGAAAACTTTTCGTTAGCAACAGCGGTAAAAAGATTGCTCGCACCGCTGAAGAATTGAAGAGAATTAGAATGAAAAATCTCGTGCAATTTAGAGATAAGGAGATTTCCTATGGCAAGAAATAAATCTCAAGACAGCTACTCTTACTGGAAGGAAAACGTAAATAGAGTATTGCAAAGCGATAAATTTTTGAAATTTTCATCATCTTTTAGCTCGCTTATTTTAGGTATTCTTGCTGGCTTTATAATTTTGATGAGCATCAATACGGAAAATTCAGTTTTAGCACTAGGTTATTTATTTACTTCCGGTTTTGCCGATTCTTCCAGCACTGCTGAAGTATTATACCGCACTACTCCGATCCTTATGACAGGACTCGCCTTTGCCTTTGCCTACAAGGCAAAATTGATTAACCTCGGTGTTCCAGGTCAATTTGCCATTGGTTCATTTGTGGCCATTGTCTTGGCCTTGAATGGGTTGCCGTGGTATCTAAATATAATTTTTGCCTTTCTTGGTGGTGCCCTTTGGGGACTTCTACCTGGTTTGATGAAAGTTTATTTCAACATGACTGAAATTGTTTCTTCAGTTATGTTTGATTGGATCGCTGTGACAATTATTTTTATAAGTTTAAGCAACATGACAAAATTACTCAATGCTTCACAAACGGGTACATTGAGCATAGCCGCAATCAATTCATCCGGTGTCATTCCATCCCTAGGGCTTGAAAATTGGGATTCGAACTTGAGCATAGCTATCTTTATTGCGGTCATTTTAGCAGCAGCGACGCACACAGCACTTTACAAGACGAAACTCGGATATGAAATTCGCGCATATGCCTCTAACGCAAGCGTGAGTAAGGCTGTTGGAATTTCGGAAAAGAGAGTGATTTTAAATACTTTCCTCATCTCTGGAGGTTTAGCGGGAATCGGAGGCGCATTGATGTATCTAGCGCCATATTCTTACGAAGGATACGCTTTAACTTACACGGCTCTTCCACACGAAGGAATCATAGGATTAGCGGTTGCTATCTTGGCTTTTAACAATCCGCTTTTTTGCATTATCACCGCATTAATATTTTCCTATCTCAGCACATCATCTGAAAATTTGATGAGTTTGGGATATTCGGGAGCGAATGTATCATTCATTATCGGATTTATCATATACTTTGGCTCTTTCGGGGTTATTTTGAATAGATGGATTAGAAAAAAATATGTTTCTCGCGCTATAAAATTCACCTCTAAGAAGATTCAAAAGTTCAGCGAATGGCTCTTCTATTTATTTAAAGGGACGGCTAAACCAAAGACAAAATCAAACGAGGTTGTTGATTCGATCATTGAAGTTGCTAATTCCAGCATCGAAACAATACACAAGGAAGAAGAAGTTTCGACAGTGTTTATTGAATATAACGAACCGAAGAAAGAAAAAGATAAGATTTTAATCAAAATCAATCCTGAGTCCGAGGATTTGGAAGATTACAATCCCGATCACTACGCAAATGCGGATATTCCTCAGTTGAAGCGATATTCTACCTATAAGAAAGATGGAGGAAAGTAATCATGGATACTTCTACTCTTGTTTTAATTGGAAAGATACTAGCCAGCTATATCGCTTTGAGCGTGTCCTTTATTCTCGTTTCCTTTGGCGGAATGTTCAACAAGCGAGCAGGCTTGAGCAATATTGCCCTTGAAGGAATCATGATTATTGGCGCGACTACAGGAATATTTATCACTTACGCTTTCACGAATGCAGTTAACAGTGGCTTTCCCTCACTTCTCGCTGTCTTCATTGCTGTTCTCGCCAGCGGAATAATTGGAAGTGGATTTGCTTTACTCAACGCCGCTGTGCGCATCACATTCCGAGGCAATCAGTATGCTGCTGGTATCGGAATAAATATATTAGGTACGGCCTTATTTGTCATTCTCGCTTACTTCTTGATCGGCGAAGAAGAACTTAGCTTGCCTTCTTTTGCAAGCATAACTCTTGAAACTTTCGGTGGTGTGACTCCGAGCTTGTCGGGATTTTGGGATGCTTTTCTCTTAACTGCTTTTAACAATTTAGCAACGGTTATAGCGATAATTCTTATCCCTGTCTCTTATTTTATCATCAACAAGTCGCGCCTCGGTTTTCGTCTTCGAGCCTACGAAGATGACGCAGAAGCAGCAAGAATGTTGGGATTGCGAATCAAGGCGATAAGATTGTCTTCCATCAGTATTGGAGGTTTTATTGCCGGAATCGGAGGTTTTTCCTTCCTGTACGGATTGAATTCTACCTTCAATGGACAAATTTACGGATATGGTTTTATATGTTTAGCGATCGTCCTTATCGGTAGATGGAGACCAGGTCGAATCTTGGTTACTTCTTTACTTTTCTCAGCTATTGTTACCCTTGGGAGCTATGCGAACGAAATATTCTGGCTCCCTAATTTTAGCAGTATTGCTCAGGGCGATAAAATATATAACTTAGTTCCCTACCTTTTAGTTTTGATTGTTTTGGCTTTAGCTTCCAAGAAGAAAAAAGACAAAAGGGCGAAAAAAATCGAGAAACAATAAGCGCAATTACTCAAAACCTGGAATAATATTCTCTTGGATAAAACGGAAGTCTTTCTCTATAAAAAGAGCGCAATAAATGTTAATATATTCAAGGGGAAATTACTCTAGTGAGATTTGTTATTCAAGTTGTTAAAAATGCATCGGTTTTGATCGGTGGCGAAACAGTATCAAAAATAGATTACGGAGAATTGGTTCTCTACAGTTTTAAGCCTGGCGACAATAAAAAAATTGTCGATAGGATGATTGAAAAACTTTTAAAATTGCGCATTTTTCCTGATGAGAATGGGCGGACAAATCTAAGCATTTCCAAGGTTGATGGGGAAATTCTCGCCGTGAGTCAGTTCACGCTATACGCTTCGCTCAAGGAGGGAAATCGACCAGCATTTGTCGATTGCATGAAAGCGGATGAGGCTCGCAAGCTGAGTCGGTATTTTGAAGAGAAAATTAAAGAAAGATACGAGAATACGAAATTTGGCATATTTCAGGCTGACATGGAAGTCAATTTGAACAACTATGGGCCGTTTACCGTGATTCTCGATTCAATGGAGTTAGGATATGAAGGATAAAGTATTACTTGGATTGTCCGGTGGAGTTGACTCTGCCGTGGCTGGATATCTATTGAAGGAGCAAGGGTACGATGTCACCTGTTGTTTCATGCGCAACTGGGATTCGATTGCAAATAACGATATTCTCGGCAATCCCACCCTCAACGGCGACCAGTGTTCTCAGGAAAAAGATTATGAAGATGCCGTAAAGACGGCAGAGCAGCTGGGACTTCCACTCTTGAGAGTTGATTTCATCAAGGAATATTGGGATGATGTCTTTTCCTATTTCTTGAGTGAATACAAAGAAGGAAGGACTCCAAATGCTGATGTTTTTTGCAACAGGCACATCAAGTTTCAGGCTTTTCGAAACTATGCTCACGCTCATGGATTCAATAAGATTGCTATGGGCCACTATGCTAAGCGAGTTGACCTCCCCGATGGATATGCCTGTCTTTACAAAGCTGATGACCGCAATAAAGATCAGTCATATTTTCTAGCGGAAGTCACCGAAGAACAGTTGAAAGATGCCATTTTTCCGCTTGCAAAAATAACCAAACCTGAGGTTAGAAAAATCGCAGAAAAATTGGGATTAGTCATTGCGGAAAAAAAGGATTCAACCGGTGTATGTTTCATCGGAGAAAGAAGATTCAAGGAATTTCTTTCAAACTATTTACCCGCTCAGCCTGGGAAAATAGTCGACATTGTTCACAATCGAGTTATCGGTGAACATACTGGAGTCCTCTATTATACGGTAGGTCAGCACCGCGGATTGAAAATTGGTGGAATTCACGGATATGAAAACAAACCTTTCTTTGTCGTCGGAAAAGATGTGAAAAAGAATGTTCTATATGTCGGGCAAGAAGATAACAAATATATGTATTCCTATAAGTGCCGTCTAACGAGAGTGAATTTACTTATGAAGGATGCGCCTAAAGGATTGTATAAGTGCAATGCAAAATTTAGATATAGAGGAAAGGATATGCCGGTAGAACTTGAGTACGTT
>Ga0172378_10002800_pt1 | contig 16372 bp, 12 predicted proteins | sample GrowelOW332metaG_FD_119755 | JGI IMG/M metagenome (GOLD analysis project Ga0172378, IMG submission 119755) | Groundwater microbial communities from an aquifer near a municipal landfill in Southern Ontario, Canada - Pumphouse #3_1 metaG | ecosystem: Environmental > Aquatic > Deep subsurface >... | reverse complement strand
CTCCTACAACACCTCCTACAACACCTCCTACAACACCTCCCACAATGACCCTACCAGGACCCTAATCCTACCATGACCCTTTATTCTTCGTCCTTATTGAGGATGCGCACCCGATCCGGCGAGAAATCGATCGACACCTCGGCTCCTTCGGGATACACCCGCTTGGCATGCGGATCATCGATCTGGACCAGCACCTCGCCGAACGGCGTCTGGATGAACGACTCCAGACTGTTACCAAGATAGACATTCATGCGCACCCGCCCATCGATATGCCCCTCGCCCGGAGCCGCCAGCCGCAGGGATTCGGGACGAGCCATCAGTACGGCATCATCACCCACCGATACATCGTCCGCGGCATGGGCGACCACGACCGCCCGGCCTCCCAGATCGCATGTCCAGTGAGGCCCATCATGCCCCATGATCGTCACAGGGAAGAACGCCGCCTTTCCGACGAAGCCGGCGACGAACCGGGAATTCGGCGATTCGTAGATCTCCGACGGAGCTCCGATCTGCCGGATATAGCCATCCTTCATCACCACTACCCGATCGGACAGACTCATCGCCTCGACGCGGTCATGTGTGACATATACGGCGGTGATGCCCAGATCCCGCTGGATCTTGCGGATCTCCACGCGCATCTGTTCGCGAAGCAAGGCATCGAGGTTGGACAACGGCTCGTCGAGCAACAGCACGGAAGGAGTCACGATCAGACTGCGGGCCAACGCCACGCGCTGCTGCTGCCCGCCGGAGAGCTTCGAAGGAGCACGATCTCCGTAGTCGGCCAGACCGACCAAAGAGAGCGTCTCGTTGACACGGACCTTGATCTCCTCCGACGGAACCTTGCGCAACTTCAGACCATAGGCAACGTTGTCGAACACCGTCATATGAGGGAACAGCCCGTAGCTCTGGAACATCGTCGCCGTATCGCGCTTGTTCGGCGGCAACATCGTCACGTCCTCGTTGCCGATGAAAATCTTTCCTTCCGTCGGAAGCTCGAACCCGGCGATCATCCGCAGCGTCGTCGTCTTTCCACAGCCCGACGGCCCCAGCAACGTCACCAGTTCACCCGGCTCGATGATGAAGTTCGAATCATTGACGGCGACCACATCGGCCTTGCCCTTCACATCCTTGAATCGCTTGGTAACATGCTCGAGAGTTACCGATACACTTTTCTTTTCCATAGCACACCACCTTAGCGGGCAGAAATTGTTTTCTGAGTCAGTTTGTCATCCTTGACCAGCACCTGCATCAGCGCGAATACGCCGAGAACGATGACGATCAGGACGAACGACAGGACACTGGCCAGACCGAACCGCAGATTCTCCGAAAAGTTGAAGATCAGCACGGTCAGATGATTCCAGCGGGCGGAAATCAGGAAGATGATCGCGCTGACGGCGGTCATCGACCTGACGAACGTATACGACATGCTCGACAGGAACGCCGGCCGCACCAGCGGCAGCACGATCGTGCGGAACACTGTGGGCACATCGGCGCCCAGATCGGCGGCCGCCTCCTCGATAGACGGATCGATCTGATGCAGAGCCGTGATGCCGTTCTCAAGCCCGACCGGCAGTTCGCGGATCACATAGTTGATGACGATGATCGCGCCGGTGCCGACCAGCAGGATCGGTGGCTTGTTGAACGCCAGGATATAGCTGATGCCGATCAGCGTACCGGGAATCGCATACGGCGTCATGATCAGCATCTCCAGCAGTCGCTTGCCGGGGAATTTCTTTCGGACGATCAGCATCGCAGCCATCATCGCCAGCAGACCTGCGATCGGCGTTGCGATCGCGGCGAGCGTCACAGTATCGCGGATGCTCGTCCACCCGCGGCTGAGCGCCTCGCCCCAGTTCGCCATGGTGAACGTATAGTCGATACCCCAGTTCTTGACGAAGCACCCGGCGAAAATCGTCAGGTACAGGGCTAGGATGAACCCGAGTACAGCCCAGGAGATGACCTCCAGCACCCGACGAACCGGCGTACTGGTCAGTTCCGTCAGCACCGTCGACGGCTTGCCGGTGACAGTGACATAGCTCTTCCTCGCCACCCAGAACCGCTGCACGAGGAACGCGGTGAGCGTCGGCATCAGCAGCAGAAACGACAACGCAGAACCTGCGCCCAGATTGCTCCGGCCGGTGACCAGCATGTACGCCTCGGTGGACAGCACGCGGTAATCTCCGGACAACAGCAACGGGTTTGCGAAGTCGGCGAGCGAATTGGTGAACACCAATAGCCAGCCCGACAGGATCCCGGGCACCGCCAACGGCAACGTGATCGTCCTGAACGTCTGCCACTTGGTGGCGCTCAGATCCAGAGACGCATCCTCCACGGTCGAATCGATCTGCCGCAACACCCCGCTGATCGACAGGAACGCGATGGGGAACATGCCGATCACCTCGACCAACGTCAGGCCGCCCAGACCATAGATCGACGTATTGAGATGCAGCAACTGCTTCGAGATCAGCCCGTTGTTGCCGAACAGCAATATGATCGACAACGACAGCGAGAACGGTGGAGAAATGACAGGCATCGTCGCCAGCGTCGTCATCAATTTCTTCTGACGAAACGATGTCCGCTCGATGAGGAACGCGAAGATAAAGCCGAGCAACGTGGAGAACGTCGCCGTCAGCACGCCGAGCTTCAGCGACCCCCACAATGCGACGATATACGTCGGGGACAGGCACTCCTTCCAAATCTCAAGGGTGAACTTCCCGTTCTTGAGGAACGACAGCCGCACCGCCTCGAACAACGGATAGGCAATGAACACCAGCACGATGACGAACAGCGCGAGCACCATGAAACCGGTCATTGGATCGCGGGTGAACAGGATTACCGTAATGACCGCAAGGAAGAACACCGCCGCGGCGATCAGCAACGTCCGCAGCAGCGACTGGAAACCGGTCACAGACACGTCGGGCACGAGAATCATGATCGCTCCGGAGGCCTGATACCCGGTCTCATCGATCACCGGCACGAAAAAGACCTGGGATCCCAAGATTTCCGCGCTGTTTTCATCAGGATCCTTCGAATAGTCCGCCTGGAACATCCGCGACAGCTTCATCGGCTCCAGATAGTAGACGCTTTCCATCGCCTTGTTGAACTCCGCGCTCCCCCGATTGGAATTCCACAAGGCCATAGCGGTAGGCGACCCAGTCGCCGGGACAAAGTTGAAAACCGATTCATCATAGGAAAAATACAGGGCTCTCGCGCCCGGGATAATCGATTTTACCGTCGGAAGCCATTGCTCATAGTCCTGGACATCCTGCCCTTCGGGGGCAGTCCGCGCAAACAGTTCGATTTCATTGAAGTTGCGCTGCTCCGCGTACGACTGGAAATTGGCTGACAGCGTCTGATAGATCCAGAAATCGGCGAGCAGAAACACAACGGCGGCAAGGCAGAACTGCAGGATTCTCTTTTTTGTAAACATCTTGACCGTCTCTTCTTGTCTAGCTCAAATACACTACCTGCGGGAAGTCCCGCCTCCCGCAGGTAGAAAGATCATGTCATAGTGATGAAAAACCGTTCACACGATGCCACGGTTATCTCTTGTTGCCGATCTCGTTGGTCCAGCGGTCCAACAACCTGGTCTTGTTGACAGAGTCGCCGTCCCACGCCATGTCTTGCACCACGGTCTTGATTTCGTTGATCGACAGGGCGTCGGGATGCTTCGGAGCGCCGTCCGCGACGAGCACCACATACCATTCGGTGAAGGTCTGCTGTGCCACTGGGCTGGAGAGAATCCAGTCGTAGAGCTTCTTTGCGTTGACGGTATCCTTGCCGCCCTTGACCAGCGACATGGAAGCCAGCTCATAGCCGGTACCTTCGGCAGGAGCGGTGATGACGATCGGAGCGCCGGCAGCCTTCAGCTTGACCTGGTCATGGGCATAACCGATAGCTATGGGGATCTCGCCGGTGGCGACGCTCTTGCCGGGAGCGGAACCGCTCTTGGTGTACTGGTCGATATTCTTATCCAATTGCTTCATGTAATCCATCATCGCGTCTTCGGTGCCATAGATGTCGAGCATCGTAGTCAGCACATTGTATGCGGTTCCGGAAGAGTTCGGGCTTGCCATGCGGATATACCCCTTGTACTCGGGCTTGAGCAGGTCCGCCCAGCTCTGGGGGATGTCCAGGCCGAGTTCCTTGGCGCGGTCGGTGTTCGTGACGAACGTCAACGGTCCGACATACAGGCCGATGAAATAGTTGTCGGGATCGCGGAACTGCGCAGGAGTCTTGCTTGCATAGCGACTGACATACGGAGTGGTCAGCCCCTTGCTTTTTGCGGTGATGTGGTCAAGCCCTACCCCGCCGACCCAGATCGATGCCTGCGGATTGGCGGCCTCGGCTTCGAGCCGGGCGACGCATTCGCCGCCGGACAGACGGACGAAGTTGACCTTGATACCGGTCTCCTGTTCGAAAAGCTGGAACAACTTTGCGGCAAGCGGCTCTTCCAACGTCGTATAGGCATTGACGCTTCCACCAGTCACCGCCGTGGCAGCGGTGGTTTCCGCAGCCGGAGCCGTCGCTGCAGGAGCAGGGGTTGCTTCCTGCCCTCCCTGGGCAAAGGCAGCCGGAACGAACAGCGACAGAATCATCAACAGAACAAACAGTTTCTTCATGTTTTCCTCCTGGAACAAATGCGGGCACGACTCAACGGACTACCAGTCCCCATGCCCGAATCGTTTCCCATGCTAACCCGCCCCCTAGCACCTGTCAACAAAAAAAACGCCCACGGCCATAGGCTGCAGGACCATGCCAATTCTTTATGTAATAATATTTTCTTTTCTGCAACAATTTTGATATTTACTAAACTGAACGCTCATTGTCCAATCCTCCTAAACAATTTACTTCACATATTTTTCAGTGAGGACGGCCACCACGCAACTACCGCTTTCTTCCCCGAAGTCTCGGAAAGAGCATCGGTACGGAACGACGCACTTGTCGGTAGCAGGGACGGCGCGTCAACTGACGCTTTTCCATCGCAGGAATCGAATAGCCGAAAAACATCGCGGTCATCGCGCAAGGGAAGACCACGAACCACAGCGGAGTATCGGAATTGGCGAACGAAGCGATGCACACGCCCCACCACACGGATAGTTCCCCCAGATAGTTGGGATGCCGGCAGAGCCCCCATAGCCCTGAAATACAGCATTCGGTCTGCGACGCCCGTTCCCGCTGGAAACGGGACATCTGTCGGTCGGCTACCAGTTCCAGAACGGTACCGAACAGGACGAATACGATGCCGACGAGTGCGAACGCAGACCGCATTGAGCTTCTGGATAGCGCCATGAAACTCCACATGGGCAAGGAGCAGGCGAACACGATGAGCGTTGGAAACAGATGGATCCCCAGAAAGCTGACCGGCCAATATGCGGCGCCAAGTTTTTCTCTGAACGATACATACCGCCAGTCCTCGTCCTGCAGGCCTCCCCAATGGGATATGCAGTTGACCGTCAGCCGAACCGACCAGAACAGCATGGCGGCGACCATTGCAAAAATCAAAAACGATGCGATTCCGACATTCCGAAGCCAGACTGCGTACAGTACGGGGGGCGCGACGCTCCAATAGGGATCGTACAGGCTGGAGTTGTCCACCCAGCGACTGAAGCAGAATACGACGATGGTGGCGACGATATCCGCAATGAAGGTCTTGGCAAGCACCGTCATCCCGATTGGGAGGAACCGGTATGCCACCGCGGCGACGAGGAACGCTACCAGATAGCAGCAAGCTAGCAGGCGCATCGCAAAGGAACGTGAATGGCTTCTTCGATTCATATCTTCAGTTTACAAGGCAAACGGCATATCCGCAAGGTATCTTGCATTTTCCTCGATCTTGGGCTATTATCCGGTTGTTTGAAACGTGCGAGCGTCGTATAGCGGTTATTACCCGAGCTTCCCAAGCTCGTGATGAGGGTTCGACTCCCTTCGCTCGCTAAAAAATAATTCATTATACTAGAAATATTCAAGAAGCCTTTTCCGCTATCACGCAATAAAAAAATGTCACAAGAAACAAAAATTTAAGCCAGACTTGTGACAAAAGGTGGTAGCACACGGCTCGAAAACATCCTGATTCTTGCTAACTTGGAAAGAAGTCTGCTTCCTGGTTTCCCCATGGCGACGCGTCAGGGTCGCCATCAGATCATGGAGTCTTCGCACCCCGATACCAACAGAATCTCGCGGACGACCGCTGGGGCGCAGTCGAGTCGGATGCTACCGTGAAATACCCGTAGAGCAGGAGTAGCAAGGGTGTATCGTCGTTTGGAGATCACTCAAGTTCCGACTGGCAATTGACGAATGCTCCGTTTTGCATCAGCGAGCTGATGCACAGCATGGCAGAACCGATGGTTCCGATGCTATCCCCGAATTTCGTCACGTTCACATCAAAATCGCTTTTGATCCACGGTGTGGCTTCGTTGATGATCGTTCTGCGGATGGTATCGATGAACGGTGGTCCGAATTCGCATAGCGAACCACCCAGCACAACCGCCTTCGGATCAAAAAATATGACAAGACTTCCGACCATCCTGCCGATGATCACCGCACTATCCTCAAGCATCTGGATGATACGACGATCATGATGCTTGAGAGCGTACATCAGATCTTTCATCTGGAGCGCTCCGTTTTCATCGATCGCCTGTTTGAGAATCTTGATCGAATGTTCCTGAGCAAGTCGTTCCGCTTTATCAAGCAACGCCTGCTTTCCCGCGATCGCTTCAAGGCATCCGATTTTCCCGCATCGACAGTGCGTCGTATCTCCATCGACACGCATGTGCCCGATATTACCACTCATTCCGCTGTTCCCTCGATAGATGGAACCTTGGACGATCAATCCCGCTCCGATGCCAGTCCCCAGCTTGATGAACAGGAGGTCCGACCCTCGGTACTGGTCAGATAGGAACGCTTCACCGAACGCCATCGTATTGACTTCATTGTCCACGTAGACCGGACATGAAAACTTCTTGTTCAGTTCCCTTCCAACGGGATATCGATGCCAGCCTGGCATGAATGCTGGATGTACTGCATATCCCTCTGCGAAATCCACGGGAGAAGGTAGGCCGACTCCTATACCGAGAATCGCTGTCGACCGCTCGGAGAGCGTTTCCTGGAGTCTCTTGATACCTGCGCATATCTGCTTGAGTATCGTTGCCGGACCATCGATGTAATCGATTGGAAAATCGAGACCGCCAAGAAGCGTCCCCATGATGTCGCACGCACCTACCGCACAACTGTCCGCATCAAGTTCAATACCAATAAAAATGCCTCGATGTCTGTTGAGCATTAGGTTTTTTCGCTTACTCTGAAGAGCGTCCGTCCCAGATAGAGGAGTTTCAACCACGATATCGTCCTGAAGCAATCTGTCTACGTTCGCGGTAATCGTACTGCGGGAGAAGCCGCTGAGCCTGCTCAGCTCCGCACGAGAAATTTCCTTTTCCTTCCAGATCAACTGGATGATTCTATGAATCGCCTGATTCGCGCTGGTTTCCATTCGTCGCGTGTTCCTTCACACAGTACAATAGCGCATATTCAGAAGAAAGAACAGATGAATAGTAAATATAAATGTTCGATAATCGAACAAAATAGTTTGATAAATACAACTTACTACCGTATGCTTTCTCTACGAAGACAAGGGTTCGTTCCGTTTACGAGGAGGTGGAGATGCAACTGAAACGCAAACACAAGGATTGGATGGTGGCTTTCCTCTTTATCGCCCCTGTCGTCCTAGGGCTATACATATTCTTTCTATATCCCATGGCCCATTCGGTCTTCATATCCTTTACGGAGTGGAATCATCTGAATCCACCTCAATTCATCGGGTTGAAGAATTATCAAAGATTGTTCAATGATCCGACGATCTGGCTGGAATTCAAGAATACGCTGTTCTTCGCAGTGGTTTCGGTTCCTTTGACGGTAGGTGCATCGCTGTTCCTTGCCAATGCACTGAACAAGAAACATCTGCTGGGAAGAGGCGTGTTCAGGACGATTTTCTTTCTTCCCTATGTGGTGCTGCCTGTCATCACGGCCCAAGTATTCATGATCGTATTCAATTCCCGTTACGGTCTCGTGAACGGCGTGCTCAGACTCTTGCATCTTCCGCAACCAATGTGGCTCAGCAACGTGATGCTCACCAAGTTTGTCATCATCCTAGTTACATTGTGGGCGAGCATCGGCTATTACACCGTCATACTTCTCGCAGGACTGCAGAACATATCTCCCCAATATTACGAGGCATGCGATATCGACGGAGGATCGTGGTGGATCAAGTTCTCCAGAATCACGCTCCCGATGGTTACTCCGCAGTTGTTCTTCTGTCTCGTGCTTGCGATCATCAACAGTTTCAAGATGTTCGACTACATATTCGTCTTCGGAAAAAGCAATGTAATCGTAAGGGAGAGTATCAGAACGATGGCTTTCGGCATCTACGAACGGGGATTCACATATCTCGAGATGGGTTATGCATCAGCTGAGGCTATCATCTTCTCCGTCATAGTGCTGACCGTCACCATCCTCCAGAATGTCGGACAGAAGCACTGGGTACATTACAACTAAGGAGACTGTCATGATCAAGATACAGAAACAAAAAAGGATTAGTGTCGGCTTTTTCGTACTCGCGCTCGTTGCGATCATCACGATCATTCCGTTCTTCTGGATCATCGTCTCATCTTTCAAGACATACAGGGAAACGGTTCAGATTCCCGTAGCGTTCTTTCCCGGGAGTTTCAGGAATCTGGACAACTACAAGGAATTGTTCGAACGATTGAACTTCCTATCATATTATAAGAACAATATCATCAATACGATCGGGATCACGGTCCCGCAATTGTTTCTCTCTTCGTTGGCGGCGTATGCATTCGCAAGGATTGACTTTCCGGGCAAGAATATCATCTTCATGTCATTGCTCTTAGCGTTGATGATCCCCATCCAGATGATTCTCATGCCTCGGTATAAACTGATTTTGGATATGGGGCTGTTCGATTCCTATCTGGGAATCATCATCCCTAGTATTCCAAGCGTTACGACGACATTCTACATGCGGCAGCAAATCATGAGTCTTCCCAGATCGTTGGATGAATCGGCATATCTCGACGGGGCGGGACATTTCCGAATCTTCTGGTCAATCTTGCTTCCGCTATGCAATAGCGCATTGCTTGCAACCGGCATCATGTGTCTGGTCTTCAGCTGGAACGATTTTCTCTGGCCGCTGGTCGTCATCAATTCAACCGACAAGTACACATTGTCGATAGCTGTGGCGAATCTGCAAGGTCAGCATCTGACGAAAGACAATTTGCTGTTCGCTGCCGCGGTCGTCGTGTCGTTGCCCATGATCATCGTGTTTATCATTTCGCAGCGCTACTTTATAGAAGGGATCGCATTGTCCGGCATCAAGGAATAGCCATGTTTTTTTTCCGGAGTATATGCCGGAATGTAATACATCAGGAGGATTTTTATGAAAAAACGTATGAGCAAGGTGTTGGTTTTCATGATGCTCGCGACCATGGTTTGCGCAAATGCATTCGCCGCAGGAGGAGCCGAAACCAAGGCTCGGGATACGAAGACAATCAACCTATGGTTCTGGGATCAGAACGGAGAAGAAGTCTACAAGAAGATGATCGAGGAGTTCGAGGCGGAGAACCCAGGAATCAAAGTCAGCATGACCGTCATTCCGTGGGCTGATTATTGGACCAAGCTACAGATGGCGTTGCCTACTGGTACCGGCCCTGACGTGTTCTGGTTGAATCACCCGAATGCTGTTTCTTACCTTCCGACCGGGCTTATCATGGATCTGGAACCCAACAAGGATCAGTTGAAGTTCGAGAACTTCAATTCAATCTACTACGAACCGTTCGTATACAACGGAGATCGGTACGGCGTGCCGATATTCTTCGATTCCGTGATTCTATATTACAACAAAGCATTGTTCGACAAGGCGGGTGTGGCGTATCCGACCGATAGCTGGACGTGGTCCGACTTTCTTGCTGCGGCATCGAAACTGACCATCAAGGACAAGGATACGACGATCCAGTATGGCACTGTCGTTGACCCCGATATGCAGAGCGGGGTATCCAACTTCATCCTTCAGAATGGCGGGATGCTCTACAGTCCCGATCGCATGTCCCTCCAGATCGACACCCCGGAAGGCAGGGAGGCCGCACAGTTCCAGCTCGATTTGATCTACAAATATGGATATGCTCCGAAGGTCAGCGAGATGCGGGAGATCACCAAGCCGACCATGTTCCAGTCAGGTATGGCGGCCATGGTCATTCACCATACCGGTATCTTGAGGCAGTTCTCGGAAGTCCTGGGAGAGGACCTGGGCATTGCTCCGGCACCGCAGCAGAAACGGCGTGCAAGCATTTATCATAATCTGGCATATGTAGCGTCTGCGAAGACCAAGTACCCTGAGGAAGTAATGAAGTTCATGACGTATCTGGCAAGTTCACGGCATGCTGAGATCCTTTCCAGCGTATGGGCTCCTTGCTATAACGGTGGAGCGGAGCAGTTCTATGCGAAGTACAGCTATCTTGATACCAAATACATCGTCGATACGGTCAACTATGGCTACCCTCTTCCGATTTCAGGAAAGAATGCCGGTCCTGTATACACGTTGTTGAACAACGAGATGGACAAGATTTTCACGCAACCGAAACTTGGTGACGGCTTTGCGGAAGTACAGAAAATCGTCAATGCCGAGATAAATAAATAACTAACGTTGGATCGGTTGCATCCGTGTTCGGAGGCAACCGATCCATCCCAATGGAGGAATGATGATGGAACCGGTCAGGATCGCATTGCTAGGAGCGGGGAATCGAGGAAGACGAATATATGCGGATTATGCGAAATCGCATCCGCAGGAATTGAAAGTCGTCGCTATCGCAGAACCTGATGATGTCAAGCGAGGAGAGATCGTAACTGAGCACGATATCAGACAAGAATACGCGGTCAAGGATTGGCATGACCTGTTCCGAGAGAAACTTCCTATCGAAGCTGTCGTGATCGCCATCCAGGATGCGATGCATCGTGATGCGATTCTTGCATGTATTGAAAAGAATTACCATATCCTATGCGAAAAACCGATCGTAACTACATATGAAGACAGCCGGATCATCGCAGATGCTTCGAAAAAATTCAAGAAAGTCTTCGTCATTGCCCATGTTCTGCGCTATTCACCGTTTTTTACACGAGTCAAGCAATTGGTCGCGCAAGGGGAAATCGGTCGGTTGATCGGCATCGAGCTCGATGAATGTGTCGGGCATATCCATATGTCCCATAGTTTCGTGAGAGGAAACTGGCGGGACAGTACAACTTCGGCACCGATGATTCTCGCAAAGAGCTGCCACGATATGGATATCCTGCTGTATCTTGCCGCTGCGGACTGCGAGTCACTCAGTTCGTACGGAGATCTTCACTATTTTACTGCAGAGAATGCGCCGAAGAATGCTCCGGCGCGATGTACTGACAATTGTCCCCATGTGGAAGAATGCCCGTATGCGGCTCAGAAAATCTATCTGGGAAAGAATATTGGTTGGCCTGTGAACATCATTACTACGGATTTATCCATAGAAGGCCGATTGAAAGCCTTGAAGGAAGGCCCTTGGGGCAGATGCGTCTTCCATTGCGACAACAATGTCGTTGATCATCAGACAGTCAACGCCAAGTTCACAAACGGAGTGGTCGCCACGTTCACGATGAGCGGATTCACGATGGATACACATCGTTCTGTACGACTCATGGGGACAGACGGAGAATTGATCGGAAACATGGAAAAAGGGACCATCGCCATTTCCAACTTTTCTTCCCGAGACAAGAAGACGATTGAAATAGAGACGCCGAAGGACGGTCACTCCGGAAGTGATGCTCGGTTTGTGGCGGATTTCGTCCATTCCGTGAGAAACAATAATGTATCGGGGGAAACAAGCATCGGCAACTCTCTACAAAGCCATTATATGGCTTTTGCTGCTGAAACATCTCGACTCGCCGATGGGGAACGGATGATGATTTCCCAGTTCTCAGTGTCTTAAGGACGGGTCCACATCAGATACACAAGGAGAAATATATCATGATTCGTGTAGCGTTGTTGGGATGCGGGACCATGGGAAAGATCCATGCCCGCGCCTATACATCCATACAGACTGCGACTGTCGTCGCAGTCTGTGACATACGCAAGGAAATGGCCGACGCGCTCGCCACGTCGTTGGGTTGCGAAGCCTGCTATTCCTTCGAGGAACTTCGTATAGCGTTCAGTTACGATGTGCTGGACATCTGTCTACCGACGTATCTTCACGCACGGTATGCAATTCACGCAATGAAGGAAGGCAAGCACGTATTCTGCGAAAAACCCATCGCACTGAATATCGAGGACGCAAAAGCGATGGTCGATACCGCCGCATCATGCAAAGTGAAGTTTTCTGTCGGTCAGGTTCTTCGTTTTTTCCCGCAGTACAGGGAGGCTGCCCGCCAGATGCAAGAAGGACGGATCGGAATCCCACGCTTGATGAGGACCAGCCGCAACCAGTCTTTTCCTGGATGGAGTTGGGAGAACTGGTATCATGATGTGGAAAAGAGCGGAGGCCCAGAGGTGGACCTCGCGATTCATGACTACGACTGGCTGATTCATCATCTCGGCAAGGTATCAAGGATCTATGCGAAGAATCTGGGTACGGAGCATCCCGGACATATGCACAGTTTGGCCATTCTACGGTTCACGAACGGCGCCATGGCTCATGTCGAAGCAAGTTGGGCGATGCCCCAAGGAGCCGAATTCCGAACGACATTCGAGTTTATCGGTACAGAAGGACAGCTTTGCTACGATTCTTCCAAGGATTGTCCGTTGAAAGTACAGGTGGGAGTGCAAGAAGATGATTGCATCATCTATGACAATCCTGTAGCGGAGACTCAGAATCCTTACAGAGCGGAATTGGTTTCCTTCTTTCATGCGATACTTCACGATCGTGATCCGGAAGTGACTGCGGAGAGCGCTTTGGAATCCCTTCGTATCGCATTGGCGGTCAAGGAGTCGGCACAAAGCGGCAAGGCCGTTGTTATCGAGGAGATACGAAAATGAAGGAAATGCGAATAGGGGTAATCAGTTTCGAACATATGCACGCTGTAAGTTACACACGGGAACTCCTATCTCTGGACGGAGTACGCCTGATAGGAATCGCTGACGACGATGAATACCGGGGAACTTCCATGGCGTCCCGCTTCAAGACGACTTATTATCCTTCCTACCTGACGCTGCTCGATCAAAAGTTGGACGGTGTGATCATCTGCACCAATAATCGGATGCACGCCGCCGTCAGTATCGAAGCCGCGAAACGAGGCATCCATATCTTGGTGGAGAAACCATTCGCAACGACCCTGGAGGATGCTGTGGCGATGGTCGAAAGCTCGCGTGAACATGGCGTCCAGATCATGAACGCATTTCCCATGCGTTTCAACCCCAGTGTGGTCGAAGCGAAGAAGAAACTAGATGCCGGCGCCATAGGCGACATCCTGGCTATCAGTTCCATCAACCATGGCAAAATTCCCGACGGATGGTTCATCGACCCCTCCTTGTCCGGCGGTGGCGCCGTCATGGATCACACGGTCCACTTGGGGGATCTGATCCGATGGTTCACCAAGTCTGAGATCACGAATGTCTACTGCGAAAGCGGGAGCCTTCTCCATGACAAGGGAATCGATGATACGGGTTTAGTGATGGTCGAACTGAACAACGGGGTCTTCGCCTCGATCGACTGCTCATGGGCGCATCATGACAACTACCCCATCTGGGCCCAGGTGGATATGGAGATCATCGGGACCAAAGGAACAATGGAACTGAAGGCTTTCGCACAAGTAATCCATCTAGATGATCAGACGCATGGAAGCTTTGAAGACATCGCATGGAGCGAAACCGGAGACGAGGGACTGATCAGGGAATTCATCGAAACCTGTAGGACAGGAAAGCCTCCTCTGGTTTCCGGTCTTGATGGTCTGAGGGCGTTGGAGATCGCATTAGCCGCATATCAGTCATCCGAAACACACCAAGTAGTCCCGATCATCCGCAAATAATGTGGTCCGGAGAGTCTACGCCGAGCTGGGATAGATGTTCCGCGGATCAGACAACGATCTGTAGATATCCGGTTCCTGATATGATCGCATCCGCGACGCAAGCCTTTGTCGCCGTGTGGTACGTAGAGTTGGACGATGTGGCCCCGTGGCGCGATAGGCCGCTGGACACATCGTATCCGGTCATGGTCCTCGACGCATCGGGAGGGCGTACGTGTTAGGCTCTATACATCACCTCGGGGTGAATCGGGTCGGAGACAAGACCGTACCAGGCATGTGCCCGGCGGAGACCGAGGAGGCGAAGTTCCGGGCGGGAGTGCTCACGGAATTGCGGAACCAAGACGAGCAGGATATTCCGATCGCCCGCATCGACGGGCTGAGAACGTCCGCATTGATAACGGCTTCCACGTAATCCACCGCATGCTGAAACGGCGATCACCTCCCCCTCCGCCGATCACACATGCAAGCCGTTGAATGGTCGTTTCCGAAATTCCTTCGACTTCCATATCGACATCGAACAAGCCTTTCAATGGAACCGTTTCTGAGGATTCCTTGGATTCTAACAAATGTGTCGGACACATTCATCAGCCGGGATATACTTCCTGTCCCGATATGCATCACGATGTAGTCAAATGGAAGGTCGCAGTCATCGTCCTACCGCATCATTTGGCGCCCTCGCTCAACACGACTCCTCCCGATGCCAACTAATCAGACAGTATCTTATCTACAATCTGGGCAAGACATCGAACGTCCACTTCTGGCGCCTTCTCAATGGAGATCATACCCTTGATTCGATTCCCCCTCAATAGATACTCCCCGATCCTCCTTGCCGACAAATCATATTCTCAATACAATGATGATGCCATGCAATCATTCCTAGACAACAAAACCTATTTCGAAACCAGCCTCGTTTACGACTATCAAGCCTCGGAGCAGTCGTTCGATGCGGCCTGCAAGAGAGCGAACGATACTCTTTCCACCATCATTCTTTCCCAGAGACCACGAACGGGAGTCCCAGCGAAAACCGCACTCGACCTCGGATGCGGGCCGGGCGCATATTCGCACGCTCTGTGCATGGCGGGCTATCAGGTAACGGCGATCGACTATTGCAAATCGTTTATCGACATCGCCCGAAGAAATCTTCGAGACTTCCCTGTCGTCTTCAGGACGATGGACATTAGGGAAATCGCCTCGCTCATACCTGCATCTTTCGATCTGATCGTCTGTACAGGGGATACGTTGCTCTATCTAGAAAACAAGCAAGAAATCCGTGCGGTCCTCGGTGCAGCCCGGACATTGCTTGAACCAGATGGCAGAATTTTCTGCAGATTCCGGACATTTCCGATGTTCACACGACCGTGAAAAATCTCGATAGTCAAGAATCTTTCGGACGTAACGAAAACCCTGAGTGCGGAATTCGATGGAACCTATGTCTATACGACCGACACCACACAAAATCCAACGACAGGAAAAGAAACACAAGGAACCAGCAGGAAACTTCGCATGCCAGCCGATGAATTTCTCACCATCATGCAAGAAACGAGCTACCGCGACATCTCCTGCCGTGAAGGACAAGACATCGCTACATTCATCGCCACTCGATCCTAGGCACAACCAAAAACTGCCCCCGATTTCGGGAGCAGTAAAGAATTCGTGTCTTGAACTGAGTTCGAGTCGGCCACAAAGGGTCGCCACGGTCGGGTACATATCCGGATGCAGATCAATGCCTCCGCGATGACCCTGCAATGACCCTAACTAGCCAAGGACAGGAACGTATCCTGCGAAGATCTTCGGGAAAATCAAACTGATATCAGGAATGAACGACACCAGGATCAATGCGATCAACATGCACAGATAGAACGGCAACGTCGCCTTGACCACCTTCTCGATCGGCAGCTTGGCCACCGCGGAACCGATGAACAGCACCGCTCCGACCGGAGGAGTGAGCAAACCGATACCGCAGTTGAGGACGACCATGATACCGAACTGAATCGGATCGAGACCGCACACCGTCGTGGCGATCGGCAACAGAATCGGAGTAGCGATCAAGATGATCGGCGCCATATCCATGATACAACCAAGCACCAGCAGAATCAGATTCAACAACAGGATCAACGCAACCCGGTTCGTCGTCAGCGAAACGATCGCCTTCGCCGCAAGATCAGGAATATGCAGAATTGTCAGACAGTTTCCAAATACTGCGGACGTGGCAATCAGAATCAGGACGATGGCAAGCGTGCCGACACAATCGTCCAGGACCTTCCACACTCCCTTCCATGTCAGCCCCTTGTAGATGAACACGGATACAATCAGCGAGTAGATG
>Ga0172378_10002798_pt1 | contig 16382 bp, 17 predicted proteins | sample GrowelOW332metaG_FD_119755 | JGI IMG/M metagenome (GOLD analysis project Ga0172378, IMG submission 119755) | Groundwater microbial communities from an aquifer near a municipal landfill in Southern Ontario, Canada - Pumphouse #3_1 metaG | ecosystem: Environmental > Aquatic > Deep subsurface >... | reverse complement strand
TTAAAAGAAATTGATCTTGATACAAATAATTTAACAGATCATTGAAGTTACAAAATAAAAAAGAGCTGCAGCAAAACAGTCCTTTGAAAACTTGCTGCGGTGTGATAAAATAATATTATTGGGAAACAAAGGTGTTTTAGTGGGGAACGTACTCTTACTAAAATGCCTTTTTTTTGAAATGAGGTAAATATAGATACCATTAATGTGTATGGAGGCTGGAATGTATAAGGAGTAAGGGGTAATCGGGAATAGAGTTCTTTGCGGTTACAAGACGTTTTTAGTAAAAAATAAGGTTTATTCAAATGAGATTGGAGCGAACTAAATGAAAAAACGGTATAGGTTAATGATAGTAAGTCTGTTGGCTGTGTGCCTGCTGTCAGCTGGCTGCGGCACAACGGAAAAAAAAGCAGAAAAAACAGCAAGTATAGAGATTAATGTATCGGCAGCACTTGGACTAAAGGAAGCTTTAGTTGATATTCAAAAAAAATATGAAAAAGCGCATCCGGAAGCGAAAATTGTTTATAATTTTGCGGCGGCAGGTGTGTTGGCTTCTCAGATTGAAAATGGTGCACCTTGTGATATTTTTCTTTCAGCAGCGATAAAGCAGGTTAATGATCTGAAAGCAAAAGGCTTGCTTCAGGAAGATACAATCAAGGACATTGTTGGTAATCGACTGGTACTTGCTGTGCCTAGAGGTAATCCGCTGCAACTCAAAAATTTTAAAGACCTTACCAAAGAAAGTGTTCATTATATAGGTTTTGGTGATATAAAGACAATGCCGGCTGGTCAGTATGGCAAAGAATGTCTGGAGAATATAGGAATTTGGCAGCAGGTAGAGCCTAAATTTGTCGTAGGGAAAACGGTTCGCGAAATTGTTGCTTATGTGGAGTCGGGCAATGCGGATGCAGCTGTTGCCTTTGAAACTGTAGTGATAAATAATCCTAAAGTTGAAATTGCAGCATTTGCGCCAGAAGGAACGCATCAAACCGTCTTATTTCCTGGAGCGATGTTGAAAAATACAAAAAACGAAATGGCAGTACGATCCTTTTTTGATTATCTGACCAGTGCGGATGCGTTGGATATTTTTCAAAAGTATGGATTTTCGAGTTTGAAAAAAGAATAAAGAAAGAAGTGTTTTTATGACAATATTGGAAGAAGTCCGGGAAAAGTGGCTGGAACTTATACAGAAAAGAAAAATTGATGCAAAAACAGCGGCCGTTCATGTAACGGCGCGAACTTTAACACCGGAAGAAGCGATCGGAAACCCGGAACGTCTGGATTATCTACTTTTTTTAGGGAAGGAAGTAATGATTGAAGCACAGTTTGGTGATGCAAAAGGGCATGCTTTTACAGATATGCCGGGAAATTATGAAGGCACATTACAGGAGGTCATGGAGCTGCCTTTGAAAAATTCATTTGAGAGAGCTGTTTTTATTGCATGTTTAAATGCGTTTATGAAAAGTTTAGGCTTGATTAAGGGAAGTGTACATTGCCGCGATGATCAGCCCTTAAAGTGTGCTTTGCAGCTGGCAGACTATATTCGCAGTCATTATGGAATGGTTAAGGTTGCTTTTGTTGGGTTACAGCCAGGGCTTATACAGGCACTGACGGAGGCTGGATTTGAGATTCGTGCAAGTGATCTCAATCCGGATAATGTAGGAAAAGTTAAATGTGGAACGACGATTTTGCCGGCATCAACGAATCGTGAAAATGCGCAGTGGGCAGATGTTGTTATTGCAACGGGCAGTACATTTGTAAATGACAGCTATCAAGAGTTTTCGGTAGGCAAGCCAATTCTGTATTTTGGTGTAACTGTTTCAGGGATTGCTGAATTTTTTGGCCTGCAGCGTTACTGCCCCTGTGGAAATTGATTTTTTAAATTTATATTGTTTGGCAGGTGTTATTTGTGATCGATTGGTTTCCGGTATTTTTATCAATTAAAATTGCGACAGTATCGACGGTGTTTGCTTTGATTTCGGGTACTTTTCTTGCGCATATCACAACAAAATATGATTTTAAAGGAAAATCGGTTTTGGAGGCATTGGTTACGTTACCCCTGGTACTGCCACCGCTGGTAACCGGGTTTTTATTGTTGATGTTTATTGGGCGAAGAGGAGCTGTGGGGGAGCTTTTGTTTCGTTATTTTGATTTTCAGATTATATTTACACCGTATGCTGCAGTTGTGGCAGGTACGATTGTAGCATTTCCTTTGATGTATCAGAGTATAAAAACGGCATTCTTATGTATTGATCACAAATTTGAAGATGCTGCGCGTACTTTGGGGGCAAGTGAATTGCGAGTGTTCCTGACAATTTCTTTACCACTATCGGTGAATGGAATTGTCAGTGGAACCGTAATGGCATTTTCCCGGGCTCTCGGTGAGTTTGGCGCAACGATTATGGTGGCCGGTAATATTGCAGGAAAGACGCAGACAATTCCTTTGGCAATTTATTTTGCTTCAGAAGCAGATGAACTTGAGTTGGCGGGATTGTATGTTTTTATCTTAAGTATAGTTATTTTTTTGCTGGTTTTTGGTCTTGGCTATTGGAAAAAATCGGCAAATAAGGAGGTACGACATGCTTGAGGTTACAATGCGAAAACAGCTGACGGATTTTAGCGTAGATATTGGATTTCAGATGAAAAATGAAATTGTAACTTTTCAGGGGGATTCCGGCAGTGGAAAGACCACGATTCTTCGTTGCATTGCCGGGCTTATGAATCCGGACGAGGGGATGATTCAGCTGAATAAGACAACGTTTTTTAGCAGTGACTCTAAAATTTCAATGGCTTCGCGAAATCGCCGTGTTGGGTATATGTTTCAGGATTATGCTATTTTTCCGCATATGAGTGTATATAAGAATATATGGTATGGCGTGCCAAAGAAAACAAAAGTAAAGCAGAACCTTTATGAGAAACTGCTGGAATTACTTGAAATTGAATATTTGGCAGGACGAGATAGCAAAAACCTTTCCGGGGGTGAGCGGCAGCGCATTGCTCTGGCACGTGTACTGATGACGGAGCCGGAAGTGTTGCTGCTTGATGAACCATTTTCTGCTCTTGACAGTGTTTTGCGAAAACATGTAGGAATGGAATTTAAAAAAATTCAAGAAATATGGGATATTCCATATATTATCGTGACGCATGACGATAGTGAAGCAAAAAGTTTTTCGGATCGAATTTTTTATTTAAAGCAGGGACATTTTGTGATGCGATAAGAGAAGATAAGCTATTGTAGCTGTGGATTATTTATGAATTTTTAAACAGTCGGATTGTGTATAACTAATTTCAATTGCTGACTGGGCTTTTAAAATAATCTGGTGCAACAATAATATGCAGTATCTTTAACTTTTCTTTATAGTTATAAAAGTATTCTATACCAAAAGCCCAGCATGTTTTGCATGCTGGGCTTTTGGTATAGTGTTAGTCTATCTGGACGCACTGACTTACAAAACTTGGAATGAAGCGATCTTTCAAGCGCCTTTGCAGTTCCGCCATCATAGTAAATCCAGTACAGTGAGTTGGTAAGAAAAAATGCGGTGCATATGCTTCTATTTGGCATAGTGTTTTATCCTGTTGCTGTTTACAGACGGGTCCAAGGTGAGTGCCGCCAACCCAACCCTTTAATTGTTTCTTGCCGGTAAGTTTCAAACCATTATCAATAGTATTAACCAGGCCGGAATGAGTACAACCTCCAATCACGACCAGCCCATCCTGACAGGAATAATATAGTGATGTATCGTCTTCAATTATATCCTGACAATCGCAGCCTTGTTCATTGCAAACGATTAAATTATTATCACCTGTTTCATATTCTGTTTGCCGTGGAATTTGTCCGCTAAACATAAGATTGGGTAATATCTCCATTGGCTGGGTGCTTAAGTGCCATTGAGCGCCTTGAGTAGTCAGTTCTTCTTTGGCATATGGAATGCCAATATACCGTTTCTGCTTATTAGCAATTGAATAACGAGCTTGAAATATGCCTGGATGTCCATATACAGGAATTGGTTTATTCCTATGCTTCAAAATAAAAGATAAACCGCCTGTATGATCATAATGTCCGTGACTTAATACAATTGCATCCAGTTGGTTTGGATGCAAGCCAAGTATACTTAAATTCTTTACTACAGCGTCTGATTGGCCGACATCTAAGAGAATTTTAGTTGAATCAATTTCAATCAATAGTGAAAAACCATGTTCACCTAAAAATGGACTAGGTGTTGAGATGGGAACAAAATTATCAACAACGACAGTAAGTTTCAAAAAATTACCTCCTCATGTTATATATAGCAGTATTTTAGCTTATAATGAAACTAAATAGCAGTAGAGAAATCAAACCCACAACGGATGCAATTGTCGTAGATAAGGTATACGTTTTAAAGATATCGCCCATTTCCATGCCAAAAGATTCTTTGACAAACCAAAATCCAGGATCGTTAACATGCGAAAATCCGATTGCGCCACTTCCGATAGCAACGGCGACTAACGCCGGGTCAAGTCCGGGATACATTGGCAAAACAGGTGTAACTAACCCGACTGCTGTAATCATGGCAATCGTTGCGCCGCCTACGGAAAACCTCATAATTGCTGCGACTAGCCATGCCAATATTAACGGATTAATGTGCCACGTCATTAAGACTGATTTTATAGCATTGCCAATGCCACTATCCATCAGCACCTGATTAAATGCACCACTGGCACCGATAACTAGCAAAATAGCGGCCATGGGTCCGATTGCAATTTCGCTAAATTCTCGCAATTTTCCCATATTCATACCTCTGCTTAAGCCTAATGTCCAATATGCTACGAAAACTGCCAAAAATAAAGCAGTAACAGGAGAACCAATAAAGTTAATGTATGCCATCGCAGGATGTGCTTTACCAAGCATAAATTCAAACAGGGTCTTTGAAATCATTAACAGAAGTGGGAATAATATTGTGAATAGCGTAATACTGAACGATGGCAGCTCCTCTTCAGGTGTTGGTGCTGCTTTACGAAAATGTTCAGGTGGGTTTAATTTGAACTTATTTCCTATAAGTTTTCCAAAGATCGGACCCGCGATTGCTGCTGCTGGAAATCCTACGATTAGTCCATATAAAATAACCTTGCCAATATCAGCATGAAGAGCAACTGCTACGGCAGTAGCTGCTGGATGTGGCGGTACCATACAGTGAACTGTTAAAAGACCGATAATCATTGGTATACCAAGAGTTATTAGTGACATTCCTGACTCAACAGCGACACAAAATAATAATGGCATTAAAAGAACGATACCCACTTGAAAAAAAACCGGTATACCACAAATATAACCTACAATCATTAATGCCCAATGTGTATTTTGTTTTCCTAATACACGAATCATTGTACGAGCTAATCGCTCTGCTCCACCTGATATTTCCAACATTTTTCCAACAATAGCACCTAAGGCTAAAATTGCAGCCAGCATGCCCAAAAAATTGCCGATACCAAGTTGAATTGATTTAAGAATTTTATCTAAGGGCATTCCAGTAAAAAATCCAATAAAAAAGCAGGCTGTAAGTAAAGCGACAAAAGCATGTAATTTAACACGTACTGTTAGAAAAATAATCAGAGCAATTGCAACGACTAAAACGATGAGCATTCCTGTAGTTTCCATGTTTATCTCCTCCTAAATATTTGTTTTTAGTTTTTTTGTACAAAACACCTTTCTTGAATTTGTTTAAGCTTCAAAATTATAGTAATATTTCATATAATAAGTATATGATGGTTAGCAGCATTATACAATTGTTAACAAAACAGAAAAATCAGACAATTTTAGCCGAATTTTGTGCAAAATAACCAAACAGAAGGAGAAACAATATGATTATAATGGATGATTTAGCTCAAAAAATAGTAGATACTATTATGCCCTTAGTTCATAGGAATGTAAATATTTTCAATCAGGAAGGTATTATTATTGCTACTGGTCACCAACATCGTTATAAAACCTTTCATAAAGGGGCAAAAGATGTTATTGATACAGGCGAGGTTATCGAGATATATCCTAACGAGTTGCCGTTATATCCTGGGGCATTGCAAGGAATTAACTTACCTATTGTATTTGATGGACAAACCGTTGGAGTTGTAGGAGTTTTTGGAAATCCTGATGAAGTTCGTTCGACAGGCAGGCTAACTAAAGCAATAACAGAACTTTTTCTTGAACGTGAACTGACTCAGAAAGAATTGCGCACTGAATATTTTTTGCGCGAGAAATTTGTTGATGTTGTTATTTCCAATACGGCTAATTCGATGTCGCCTAAAATAAACAGAATTGCTAAAACACTAGGATTAAAACTAGACTTACCCCGCACAATTGCTTTAATCGATTTGACAGACCTTATTAATAACTATACTTCTGAATATGGGTCATCTGAGCTTGTACTAGAACGCACAGAAAAATTATCCATTCAAAAAATTACAGAAGTTGGTTTAATCAGCGAAAATGATCTTGCCATTATGCTTGATAAGGAATTAATCATTTTGAAATGCTTTGAGCGATTTGATAATAAAAAAATACATCAGTGGGCTGAAAAAGTACTTGATACGCTTTCACTAAAAGATAGAGCTTTATTTCACTGTGGTATAGGTGCCATTACAAGTTCCATTAATGAATATCATAATTCGTATGAGCAGGCAAAATATTGTCTGGTTCAATGTAAAAAGAAATCTACTGCTATTTATACCATATATGATAGAGATATTATTGTTCATTACGCACTGTATGTGGCGGCAGATAGTCCATTACAACTTTCGTTAAAAAGTATTGTAAAATCTCTTTTGGGGACAAATTTTGAAAGTGCAGAAATGCAACTAACCATTTTGGCACTTTTGGAAAACAATCTCAATATTAATGTGACTGCCAATCATCTTCACATCCATCGAAATACGCTTATATACCGGCTTACTTGTTTGAAAAACGAAACAGGGCTGGACCCGGCCCATCTTGTTGATGATGCTATTTTGTGCAGATTGCTTCTCAACTATTTACTACATTCTGCATTGAATAAGTAAAATAAATATATTTGTATGCCGTGAAGCATGCAAGAGAGAAATAAATGGAGAAATATTATGGAGCTTATCAAATGCAGAATCAATGATACAGTAATAAAAAATAAAATAAGATATTGACATATGTCACAAACATGATACAATAAAGATGTAAATGACATATGTCATAAATTAAATGGAGGTGTTGAATATGCCAGGAAAAGATGGAACAGGTCCAAATGGTTCAGGCGGCTGCGGTAAAGGTAAAAGTCAATCTGGAAGCGGAGCTGGTAAAGGCTTAGGCAAAGGACGCGGGTTTGGTCGTCAGTCAGGAAAAGAAGAATCAGGTAATGGTTCAGGGCGTGGGACTGGGCGTCAAAATGGTAATGGGCAAAATAGTGGTTCGTAGTATAGGTGGAGTTTGGCAGATTTCTAAAATTTTAAATTGTTGTCTGTGAAGTATAAGTATCATTAAATGTGTAATGAAGAGATTGGATCATAATAAAAAAATTTGTGAGATACCAGTCTCTTATGAGGTGAAGAAATAATGGCAAGACCAAGAAAGTGGAGAAAAGTGTGTTGTTTACCAGAGCGCAACCGTTTCGGACCACTTAATGGAACTAATAATCAAGAATGTTTTATTACAATGCGTATTGATGAATATGAAACCATACGCTTAATTGATTTAGAAAGTTTTACGCAAGAGCAGTGTGCTGGACAAATGCATATTGCACGGACAACGGTTCAGGGAATATATAATGATGCAAGGCAAAAGCTTGCAGAATCTCTGGTGAATGGCAAGGTTTTAAAAATTGAGGGCGGCGATTATCAGCTTTGTGAAGGTCTTGAGAAATCATGTAGTTGCGGTGGCTGCTATAAGCATAGACATCGGCAGGAACTTATGGAAAAAAACAATATGAAGGAGAAAATATTAAATGAAATTAGCAATGCCAGTGAATGATAAATCAATAGAAGCAAGTATAAGTGATACGTTTGGCAGAACAAGTTATTTTCTTATTTATGATACAGAGACACAGAAAAGTGTTTTTGTTGATAATAGTGCAGCTAATAGTCAGGGCGGGGCGGGAATCAAAGCGGCACAGATTGTTGTTGATCACAAAGCAGAAGCTTTGCTAACACCACAATGTGGTGAAAATGCTGCGAAGGTGTTACGACCGGGCAATATTAAGATCTATAAAACACAGTATGTTTCAATAAAAGATAACATTGCAGCTTTTAACAAAGGGGAATTATCTTTGATTGAACAAATTCATAGTGGATTTCATGCTGGTCATGGAGAAAAATAACATGAAGATAGCTGTACTAAGTGGTAAAGGCGGAACCGGAAAAACCCTGGTATCTGTAAATTTAGCAGCAGCGGCAAGCGAGAGTATTTATATTGATTGTGATGTAGAAGAGCCTAATGGTCATCTTTTTTTTAAGCCTGATGACATTGTTCTTGAGCAAATTATGGTTAAGGTTCCAGTGGTAGATGAAAATAAATGTAATGGCTGCCGTACTTGTAGTGATTTTTGTAAATTTAATGCCCTGGCATATATCAATAACAAATTAATTGTATTTGATGAAATTTGCCATTCCTGCGGTGGCTGTGTCTTATTTTGTCCGAAGGGAGCCTTGTCAGAGAAAACAAAAAGAATTGGACAAGTTGAATATGGCACATCAAAAAATGTAACAGTTATTACAGGTAGATTAAATACAGGCGAAGCATCGGGTATTCCAATTATTAAAAAATTATTACATTACGTAAAAAACAAAAATACAATTACGTTTATTGACTCACCACCGGGTAGTGCATGCAGTGTAATGGAAAGTGTTAAAGATGTAGATTATTGTATCCTGGTCGCTGAGCCAACTTTATTTGGTGTGCATAATCTTACTATGGTTTATGACTTAGTGAAATTGTTTCATAAACCATATGGTGTTGTGCTCAATAAATGTTTGGAAGAGGAAAATCCTGCCGAAAAATTTTGTAGAGAAAAAAATATTAAAATTTTAGGAAAGATTCCATTTGATCATGAACTTGGAATGATGAATTCAAATGCTTTAATAGCCGTTAGAAATTCTAAGCCGTATAAAGTGCTATTTGCCTCATTACTTCAGACCGTGATCGGGGAGGTGCAGCATGAAACAATTGTTAATCCTTAGCGGTAAAGGTGGTACTGGAAAAACTACGCTGGCTGGAGCTTTTATTAAATTGGCAAAGGCAAAAGCTTATGCGGATTGTGATGTGGATGCACCAAATCTGCATCTGGTTATGCAGCAGTCGGGTAACCCCAAACAAACCGATTTTTATGGATTGCCAAAAGCAGTTATTAACTCAGATCAATGTACTCATTGTGATTTGTGCAGAAAAAATTGTCGCTTTAATGCAATCAGCAGAGTAAATAATATATACAAAGTAGATGTGTATTCCTGCGAAGGATGTGGCGTTTGCGAAGTTCTATGTCCGGAAAATGCGATTGTACTAAAGTCCGTAGCAGCGGGGAAGTTAATGCTTTATGAAGATGAGGCCGTTTTTTCAACAGCACAGCTGAAAATGGGCAGTGGAACTTCGGGGCTGTTGGTTACTGAAGTGAAAAAACAGATGAATTCAGCGGCGCCCGATATCGGATTTGCGGTTATTGATGGGTCACCTGGTATAGGATGTCCTGTTATAGCATCTCTCAGTGGAGTTGATATGGTATTGATTGTTGCGGAACCTTCAGTATCCGGGATTAGTGATATGGAACGTATCGTTAAAACAGCACAGCAATTTCAGACAAAAATTGCTGTATGTATTAATAAATATGATACGAATCTTGTCAATACAGGAAAAATAGAAGAGTTTTGTAAAAAAATGAATTTGCCATTTGTGGGAAAGATACCTTTTGATGCAGAGGTTGTGAAAGCCATTAATAAAATGTTGTCTATTATTGACGTGGATTGTATTTCAGGTCGGGCTGCCCGCGAAGTTTTTTCTGAAGTTCATAAAATTTTATTTGACGAAAGTTAGAATAAATCATGTTTGGTAGAATTTTGTGGGGATAATGTGCTTTTTGCAGGCAGAACATTTGGTATATAAATAAAATATTTAAAAAATGTGGAGGAAAGAAAATGAAAATTGCAGTAGCAAGTGAAAATAAAATGGTAACGGAACATTTTGGACATTGTATAAACTTTAATATTTTTGAAGTGGAAAACAATCAGATTAGTAAGAGTGAGTCGATTGATAATCCAGGACATAAACCAGGGTTTTTGCCAGTTTTTTTAAGTGAACGCGGAGTGAATGTGATTATTTCCGGTGGTATGGGACAAGGGGCTATTGATATTTTTAATGCAAAAAATATCGAAGTCATTACAGGAGCTTTTGGCAATGCAGAGGAAGCGGCTAAAAACTATCTGCAAGGCAAGCTTGTTTCTACAGGATCGGTTTGTCACGAGCATCAGCATCATGATGAATGTGAAGAGCACGCGAAAAAAGCAATGGTTGATAAAGAAAAATGCGTGGGCTGTGGGCAATGTGTAGCGGTTTGTCCGGTTGAAGCAATCAGTCTTACGAATAAAATTGCAACTATAAGCAATGCTTGTGTAACATGTGGAGCATGTGTTAATACTTGCCCGGTTGAAGCAATATCGCTGTAACAGTAGCTTGTATTTAGTAGAATAGATTATAAAACATTAGCCATAAAAGAGTATTCTTTTATGGCTAATGTTTTTTGTTGAAAAAAGTTGATTTGATGAAAAAAATAAATGGTTACTCAGCTGTTTTTCATAAAAACAGGATATTATTTAATTGGTATATTACGGAAATGAAAAACTTATTTTGTGTAGTTTGTATTCAAAAGTACAAATGGTTTAAAATCCATATTTTAGTACTATTAAAGAACGAGGAGCGTTGTTTATGAAAAAAGTTTCTCGAGCAGGGTTTTTTAGGATAGGTCTTGCTTGTTTTGTTTTAGGAGTTGTGTTTATCAGAACGGCTGTTGCTGATGAAGGTGGCTGGCAAAAAGTGGAAGGTAATATGTATGCTTACGCAGATGACCTTAGCCGTAGTGAAGATACACCACCTTATTTGAGTTTACATTATAGGCTTCGAAAGGCGTATTTTAATATTGAAACACATAAAGCAGATCCAATTGTTTTTTTAGGAGATAGTATGACGGATGAAGGTAATTGGCATCAATTGTTTCCAAAGTTGAATTTAGTAAATCGGGGAATAGGCGGTGATACAACAGCAGGCGTACTAAATCGAATAGATCAAGTTACCGGGTTGGAACCACCTAAAATTTTTTTAATGATTGGAACGAATGATCTTTGTTTTAATCGACAGATTCCGGATATTATAAAAAATTATGATAAAATTCTTAGTATTTTACATCAAAGACTTCCTAATACTAAAATTTATATAGAAAGTGTTTTACCTTTCAATGATCATATTTTCCCGTCCGTATATTTAAGAACAAATGAAAATATAAAGATTCTTAACGTTGGTATAAAAAAATTAGCGCAGCTGCACAACGATCCATATATTGATTTGACAAAATATTTTTCTGATAAAGATGGACGTTTGCCAGCCGAAGATACAGTAGATGGGCTGCATTTAAATGAAAAAGGGTATGCGATTTGGCGTGATCAGCTCCGGAAGTTTGAAGCTAATGAAACGTCAGCAAATTAAAATAGTGTGCTTTATGTATGACAATTCAATAGGATTTATCGGAATATAAATTTTTTGGATGTTTTATCCGAAAGGTTTTGTATAAAAAGTTTAGGCAGTATCTAGTTGAAAGATGAAAAGGATGTGTACTTTTGTTTGAATATTTTATCGGGTTTATGCAGTCGATTGTGAAGTTCTTTTATGAAATCACAGCAGATATTGGATTTCCTAACTATGGGTTGGCAATCATTTTATTTACGATTTTTATAAAATCGTTGTTGTTTCCTTTAACGGTTAAGCAAATGAGATCTATGCAGGCAATGAAACTATTGGGTCCTAAATTAAAAGAAGTGCAGAATAAATATAAAGATGATAAAGCAGAACAGCAAAAAGCGGTCGCAGCTTTATATAAAACGGAAGGAATCAATCCACTAGCTGGATGCTTGCCACTCATTGTGCAAATGCCAATTCTTAGTGGTATGTTTTATGCTTTGAGGAACTTTAAATATGTAAGTCATCCTGGTTTTTTGTGGATACGAAATTTATCAGCTATTGATCATTTTTATATTCTTCCGATAATAGCAGCGCTTACTACGTACTTCTCTGCCAGGCAAAATATGTCGGGTTCTTTGACCAATTCAAATAGTAGTTCAAAAATCACAATGTTTATAATGCCTTTATTTACCGCAGTGATGGCACTTCATTTTCCTGCGGGTCTTGCATTATACTGGGTTGTCAGCAATTTGATGCAAATTATTCAGCAACGATTAGTTCAGAAGAGATTAGTTGAAGTTAAGGAAGCATAGGTTCTATATACTAGAAAATGGTAAAATAAAGATAAATAATAAATCGTGACGCAGTCATTACTTGTATACTTAGTATACGGTAATGGCTGTTTTTTATGGATGATTGGCACACAAATTTTGATTGGTGTTATTTTAGGCTGCTTAATTTTAAGATTATAGAGAATAAACTGTTTTTAGTAAAGGACATAAGGTGCAAATGTCGAATAATAATCATTGATATAATTTAAGCTTTTTTACGGATGAAAATGAGATGAATTTGATTTGTGGCATCAAATATTATAGGGAGGTGTTTACGATGAATATGCATATTACAGTTACGAATAAATTAATTATAGCGATGTTGGGAATTTCTTTTTTTGTAACAGCGGCAACTGTGGGGCCAACGTTATATTTAATTGATGCATACGTTGGCAACACAGCGCAGGATTCTGCGGTTCAGGGAATGAAGGGGCTGGAATACTTATTAGAAACGAAAAAGCAAAATGCGTTAAACTGTGCTGAAAATATTGCAGCGAATCCCAATGTGGTGCGTGCTGTCAGTGAAAATGATAGTGCATCCGTATTGGCAACGGTGACGCCATTAATTCAAAAGACTGATATCGATTTTGTAACCATTACAGATTCGAAAGGAACAGTGCTGGCAAGAACGCATGATCCGAAGAAACTTGGAGATACGGTTAAAGGACAGGCAAATGTGGCTTCAGCATTAAAGGGAACTTCTTTAGCAGCGATTGAAAGTGGGACGGCTGTAAAGTTATCAGCACGAGCTGGTGCACCAGTAAAGGATGCATCAGGAAATTTGGTGGGAGTTATTTCTGCTGGTTATGATGTAAGTAATGGAAAGATCGTTGATCTTGCGAAAGAGATGTTCCATACGGACATGACAATTTTTTTTGGCGATGTACGTTTAATGACAACAATTAGTAAGGATGGGGAACGGATTGTAGGAACAAAGCTTAATGAAACAATCGCGAATAAAGTGTTAAATCAAGGGGAGATGTATTATAGCAAGGCGGATATTCTTGGTATGCCGTATTATACGTCTTATATGCCTCTTTTGGGTTCCCGGCAGGAACCGATAGGCGTACTCTTTTCTGGACAAAAACTTGATGAATCTATTGCCAAGCGGAATCATATTGTCTACTTGGTTGGAATTATATGGCTGGTCATTAATATACTTTCATTTTTTCTGATGAAGTTTTTATCGAAAAAATTATTAGCTCCGATTAAAATAATTATGGGTGTTATTCAAAAAGTTGCTGAAGGTGACTTAACCAAAGAAGCAGAAGTTCATTCTAATGATGAATTTGAAACTCTTGCAACACATTTTAATAAAATGCTTAGATCGTTGAAAGATCTTTTAGTACAAGTACATGAGGCAGAAGAAAAAATGCTGTCTTCTGCGCAGGATATTCATTTACGGACGAGTGAGTCAGCCAAGGCCACAGAACAAGTGACAGGCTCCATTATGGAGGTAGCTGGTGCTGCTCAAAAACAATTGAATTCAGTCGTGGTTGCGGCTAAAACAGTTGGTATGATATCAGGGGAGGTGGCAGCAGCATCATTGCAGACAGAAAAAGTTGTAAAGGTTTCGGACCAGACAACAGCTGCAGCAAAGCAGGGAAGTCAAAAAATTGAACAGGCACTTGACCAAATGAAGGTTATTGAAGATGCGGTTGGTGGTTTGGGACAAGTCATTTTGCAGCTGGATCGTCAATCAAGAGAAATTGGTACAATTACGCAGGCGATTGTTGGAATTGCTGGTCAAACAAATTTGCTGGCACTGAATGCGGCAATTGAAGCAGCCCGAGCTGGAGAACAGGGACGCGGCTTTGCTGTTGTTGCTGAGGAAGTCCGCAAGCTGGCGGAGGAATCCGGTCAGGCAGCAGAAAATATTGGCAAACTCGTTGCGGATGTCCAGTTAGAGACAAAAGGCGCAGTTGATGCAATGGAGAAAGGATCAAAGGAAGTAAGGACTGGTGCGCAGGTGTTTTCTTTGGCAGGAGAATCTTTTCATGCAATTATCGGGCAGATGGAAATGGTGCTTGAAGGAGTATCGTCGATTGTTGTTAATATTAAAACATTATCGGACAGCAGTCAGCATGTAGTTCGGGAAATTGATGAGATTGAATCATTAAGCCAGAAAGTTAATGCTCAAACGGAAACTATTTCGGCGGCAGCGGAGCAGCAGACAGCCAGTATGACTGAGATGGCGTCATACAGTGATCAATTTATACGAATGGCAGAAGCGCTGAAAACTACTATTAATAAATTTAAGGTTTGATAAATTGAATTTTTTAAGGTACAAGTGCTTTTTCTTGTGGCTGCTTTTAAAAGCTAAATAGATGAATTTTAATTTGTTTAAATTTGGAAACTATTTTGTTGCGTATGCAACTATCTGCGGACATATATAGTTGCAAAAAAACAGATGTTTTGCTAAAATGAATTTAGCCAGTAAAGTTTGTAAAGGCTTTTGGCTTAAAAATGAATAAATTGAAAGATCTTCAGGGCAGGGTTGAATTCCCGACCGGTGGTAAGCAGATTTTTTCTGTAAGCCCACGAGCCGCAAGGCAGATTTGGTGTGATTCCAAAGCCGACAGTATAGTCTGGATGCAAGAAGAGCGATAATACGATTGAATGAGGTCGTAGATGAATATGTTTGCAGTTCGTAGATTCCCGAAGAACTTTCGGGAATCTTTTTGTTTTACAATTGAAGGATATTTTTAGGGGGACTGGATATGGTTTTTATTGATTCACGATATATTGCTAAAATTGGAATGTTATCAGCAATTGCTGTAATCTTAATGTTTTTTGAATTGCCTTTACCAATGATGCCTGTTTTTTTGAAACTGGATGCCAGCGATTTGCCTGCAATTATTGGAGCTTTTGCGTTTGGTCCTATAGCAGGTGTGATTATTGAGTTTATTAAAAATTTGTTACACGCTGTAAATACGCAAACAATGGGAATTGGGGAGATTGCTAATTTTTTTGTTGGAGCTGCATTTGTTTTGCCAGCAGGTTATTTATATCAACACTATCATAACCACAGGGGAGCTGTTATTGCCCTTGCGGTGGGAACTTTTTCTATGATGCTTTTGGCATCATTGTTGAATTATTTTATACTACTGCCTGTATATCAGACGATATTGCATTTTCCGCTTGAGCAAATCATTGCTATGGGCACAGTTGCAAATCCTCGGATTGTGGATTTGAAATCTTTTATTGCTTTAGGAATTGCACCTTTTAATATGCTAAAAGGATTTGTCATATCTTTTTTGACTTTGCTGATTTATAGAAAGCTATTCAGTGTATTAGGCGAAAAATGAGATAAAACTTACTTTTTATATAAAAACAGTATAGTAAGACAGCCGCTAAAAAGTATAGCAGAGCAAACAAGGCATTTTGTAATGTTGACATCTGAAGTAAGAGAATACAGCCTCAGGACAAAATGGGATGAAAAGAAAGAGGAATTTTTACTATGACAATAAAAGAGCTGGCTGAAAAGTATGATGGCTACATTATTAAAAACAGAAGGTATTTTCATCAAAATCCGGAATTGAGCTGGGAAGAAGAAAATACTACAAATCTTATTGAAGCAGAATTAAGAAGCCTGGGAATTGCGACTACAAGATTTTTAGGAAAAACAGGTGTAAGCGGAATCATCAAAGGAGGATCTCCTGGCAAAACAGTTGCACTGAGATCTGATATGGATGCACTTCCTATAGAGGAACATGCGGACGTTCCTTTTGTGTCGGGCAACAAAGGCATTATGCACGCCTGTGGACATGACTGTCATATGTCGATGCTTTTGGGAGCGGCAAAAATATTAATGGAAAAGCAAAAGGAACTGCACGGAAATGTCAAACTGATTTTTCAGGCGTCGGAAGAAACGTGTCATGGAGCAGAGTATTATGTGGAAC
>Ga0172378_10002797_pt1 | contig 16383 bp, 9 predicted proteins | sample GrowelOW332metaG_FD_119755 | JGI IMG/M metagenome (GOLD analysis project Ga0172378, IMG submission 119755) | Groundwater microbial communities from an aquifer near a municipal landfill in Southern Ontario, Canada - Pumphouse #3_1 metaG | ecosystem: Environmental > Aquatic > Deep subsurface >... | reverse complement strand
TCTAATTTAACTGTTGCTGGCTATAACAACCGTTTATTAAAACTCGAAGATTATGTTACTGGTTATAGAAATTTAATCACTAAGAGAAATTCCTATTATAGAGGTGCTGAGCAAGTTTCTTTAACTAGCAGTGGTTCTTTAAAAGGTTCATTATCTTATTATAATTCAACTGGAAAAGGCACTGATAAAACCAATGATAAGACTTTATTTAATAATAATGTTGGATTAAAAACAGGAAGTGATGAAGGTGGCGAATATCTTGTCTATACATTAAATAGTCCCCTTTCAATCTTCTATGCAAAATACAATTTAGGTTCTAATTTATCAACTCCTGTTCCTCAAGAATTTGTAGATTATGTTGGACCAACATATTATGGAAAAGGTAATGAAAAAAATGGTTTAACAGTTAAAGATTCAGTTCTTTCTGTTGGGCCATACGCTATTGAAGAATTCGATACAACGAATGGTGAGTATGTTTTCAAAAAGAACGACAACTATCAAACAATTGAACCTGGAAAATACGTTGGAATTCCTGGAATTCATATGAGAGCATATGATACTGGTTCCGATTCGGCTATTATGGTCAAAAACTTTAAAAATGGTTTGCTTGATGCTGCTTCATTAACAAAAGAAACAATCAATGAATCATTTGCTCAAGGTATTGTCAAAAAAACTGAAGGTGACTCAACATTTAAATTAAATATAAATAGTTGTACTCAAGAAGAATGGGTTAAATTATTCGGTGTAAACGGAACAATTTCACAACAATCAACAACTGATTATTGGAAAATTAAACCATTCATGTCAAACAAAAACTTCTTAAATGGTATTTCATTTTCTATCAATAGAGAAGAATATGCTACTGCAAGAGGCGTTAATCCAAGTCAAGATTATTTTGCTCCTTCTTATATGTGGGATCCTGAAGGAAATGAAGCAACAGCAGCTGGCATTAGTGCTTCTTATTCCAACACTAAACAACACAAAGACAATTTAGCAAATTACTATCCAGACACTTATGGATATAATCTTGAAGCTAGTAAAACCTGTTTTAGAAATGCTATCAACGAAATGGTTTCTAATGGTGATGTTACTCTTCCATATAAAGGCGAAATGAAAATTATTTGGATGAATACAGGAGATACAAAAGAATATGGTGCAGATCTTGAAAAATATATTGAAGATTCTGTAAATAGTGTTAATTCTCAATTCCAAGTTGATGTTGTTAATGTCGATGGTAGTAGTGATTATTCACTTGTTTATGAAAAAATGAGAAAAGGTCAATTTGATTTAGGTTTCGGATCTATTTCTGGAAGCAGCCTTGATCCTCTTGGATTTATGGAAGTTTTAAAGAGTGATAACTCAAGTGGATTTACACTTAACTTTGGAACTGATACTAGCAAACCTGATGGTTCATTAGTTTATAAAGATAAAGTTTGGTCTTATGATTCGCTTTGGACAGCCGCTAACAAAGGTGCCATCATCAATGATGAAGGATATGTCGAGACTTCACCTGTTAAGGCTGATACAACAAAGATTACCAAGAAAGTCGATGGTAACTATACTGTTTATACACTCCTTGTTGAACAAATTTCTGCAGCTGGAGCTGAAATTAACTTAAGTAGTACAGGAAACATTGCTGTTATTTCTTATGAAGACAAATCGATCGCTTCAAGCACAACAACACAAACTTATGCTATTGGTTTCGATGATATTGCTAGTGGATTTGAAATTAAAGACGCTGTTGGAACTGATGCAACAAAAACTTATAAAAATATTGTGTTTAAGATTCCAACGAAAATTGATGTTATTTTAACTGCTGATGAAGAAAGTGGAGATAAAACCTCGATCAATAGTAAGGATTACACAAAGATTGAATTAACCTGTAATTACAACCTTACAATCGATACTGATCAAGGTAAAATTCCAACTAATTCAAGTTATTCAATTAAGTTATAGACGTTAGTTTTTATCAAAAAAGAATTGACGATAAGTCGGTTCTTTTTTGTTAAATATTTTGTGTTTTATATAGTATAAAATTATTATATAATAAGAATGTTTTCTAGGAGAAAAAATGCGGAAATATGTACTCAAAAGATTAGCTTTGGCACTATTAACACTCTTTGTAATATTGTCACTAACTTTTATTTTAATGAAGTTGTTACCATTCCAAAAACCTGCGGGATTTCCAGCAAGTCAATGGGCTTTTTATCAAGATCAAATTGATTTAGGTTATGTTATTCAAGTAAGTGAAGAAAATGCTGCTCTTGGCACCCTTTTATGGCATGTTCCAGTTTCAGTTTGTGGATCAGATAATGTTTATTTATATCAAGCAAGTATTATGGACCAATATTTTAATTGGATCGGTAATATTTTTACAAAATGGGATTGGGGAACATCGACAAGTGTTTTACCAAATTACAGTGCAATGTATATTATTGCTCAAAAACTTCCTGTCAGTATTTCTATCAACATTATTTCTGTTATTATTGCTGTTCCGTTTGGTATTTTATTGGGTATTTGGGCCGCTTTAAAGAAAAACAAATTAACTGACCATATTATTTCCACTCTTGTCATGGTTTTTATTTCGGTCCCTTCATTTGTTATTATTTCTTTATTAATGTTATGGCTTTGCTACGAAAATCAATGGCTTCCATCACAATGGCCACTTGCTAGCATGTCTAGTGGACAAAAAGCTTTAGGTTATATAATTCCTGTCGTATCATTGTCGTTTGGTTCGATTTGTGGATATTGCCGTTTTACTCGTGCTGAGCTTTGTGAAGTTATGTCAAGCGATTATCTTTTACTTGCTAGAACTAAAGGTTTAACAAGAAGACAATCGATTGTTAGACATGCTTTAAGAAACGCCATGGTTCCAATTGTTCCTTCAATTATTGCTGAATTTATTGGAATTTTAGGTGGTTCCATGATTCTTGAAAGTCTTTATGGAATTCCTGGAATCGGTGGATTATTTATTGAATGTATTAATAAAAAAGATTACAACGTTTTGATGGTTGATATGGCTGTTTTTACAATGATTAGTTTAGCAGCTGGTGTTTTACTTGATATATCGTATGGATTTATTGATCCACGTATTAGAATGGGGGCAAAGAAATAATTATGGATAAAGAAAAAAATACAACCTATTCATATAGAGATTCTGGTAATGTTCCTCATACTGTAGATTTATCTAAAGCTGATTTTGAACTTACTCAAGCTGACGCCTCTATTCATGATGTTAAATTTAAAACAAAACCTACTACTTTCTTTAAAGATGCATTGAAGAGATTTTCGAAAAATAAGAGTAGTGTTGCTGGCGCAATTATTTTAGGTATTTTGCTTGTTTTCTCTTTTGTTTTGCCATTAGCAATCCAAAATGATACAACAACCAATCATCCAGAAGCACAATTCTTAGAGCCTAAATTATTTAATGCCGGAACTGGTTGGTGGGACGGAACAAAACGCTATAATAACGTTGTTTGTTCAAATAATGAAGTTACAGCTGAAACAAATGCTGATTCAAATTATAAAAATACCGAAGGCTATAAATATCCAAGCGGATACGGATTTAGATCTATTATGAACTTAACTGAACCAGTAAAAAGTTTGGTTAATTCACCTGATGAAAACGTAACCGGTGGACAACTTAAGATTGTTAATTCAAACGAATATCATGCCGAAGAAGTGGATCAATCTGCATTTTATGGTGTCTATACTTCTGGCGCCATCAGTTTAGATTCCTCTTTTACATATAATATTTCAGCAACTTTTTCTCCTAGTGATGACACTGAAAGTGTTGATGGAGAATTTGCCTTTGTTATTGTTCATGACAATGGCGAAGACATATTGACTGATTTCCAAACAATAAATGAAGAAAAAACCATTAGTTTTGACTTAGGAACTGTTGTTAGTGAAAAAGGCTATGATTTTACAAATTATGCTAATAATGCAAAAGTTGGTTTTTTACTTAAAAATAATACAACTCAAAATTCTTCCTTATTTATTAATAGTTTTACTATTTCGAGTACTGATGCAACTGAGAATATCAAGAACATATTAAAGAATGTTTCTTTTAAAGATGGTAACGAAGTTTTATTAAGAAAAGCCACCATTCAACAATTAAATAGCGAAACCGGAAAATATGAAGATATAGCAAATCCTGGATTCTTTCAAAATTCAAAATGTTTTACAAGTTTATATAAAGGTGAAGCTTATACATGTTCATTTACTTTAGATTCTTATGAAAATGCTCTTGGTGTTAAAGATAATATTTCTGTTGGTTTAAGTGAATTTGCTGGCTATGCTGGCTATACTGTTAACGAATTAACAGGTGAAGTTGAATTAGATGAAAATAGTGATGTTTATAAAAATAGAAGCTGTAATCTCGATTTAAGTGATTCGATGCTTCAAGAAGGTAAAGAAGCTAAATTGATGGCTTCTTTCCAAACAAAAAAAGATGACGATTCGATCAAGAAAGATAATTGCCCGGTTATAAATATTGTTTCTGTATCAATTGATAATAACCCTGTTGTTGGTTCTAAAGTTGTTACTTTTAAATGTAAAGTTTATTACTATCGTTATAAAGGCTATGGCGACAACATGCCTACATTTATTTTAGGAACAGATAAATACGGTAAAGATATGCTTAAAATCACATTTAGTGGTCTTAGAACATCTCTTTTACTTGGTTTCTTAACATTTGCTGTATGCTTCACATTTGGTCTTATTCTAGGATCAATTGAAGGTTACTATGGTGGTCGGATCGATATCGTTCTTCAAAGATTGACTGAAATTTTAAGTGGAGTCCCATGGATTGTTGTTATGACTCTTGTCGTTTTATTCTTAGGAAGTAATTTCTGGAGTTTTGCTCTCGCTCTTTGCTTAACAGGTTGGATTGGTACTTCTAATTTAGCTAGAACTCAATTTTATCGTTTCAAAGGAAGAGAATATATTTTAGCTAGTAGAACTCTTGGAGCTCGTGATGGTAGATTAATTTTTAAACACATTTTACCTAACGCAATGGGAACAATTATTACTTCAAGTGTCTTAATGATTCCTAGCGTTATCTTTAGTGAAGCTACAATTTCATATTTAGGTTTAGGTCTTAAAAATACCGATTCATTGGGTGTTATCTTAAGTGATAATCAACCTAATTTATCGACACATCCATATACTTTGATTTTACCAGCGGTTATTATTGCGTTAATTATGATAAGTTTTAACTTATTCGGAAATGGTTTGCGTGATGCATTTAACCCATCTTTAAAAGGGAGTGATGAATAATTATGAGTGAAACAATTAATAAAAAATTAGTAAGTTCAATCGATTACTCAAATACTCCAAAAGTTTTACAAGTAAAAGATTTACGTGTTGATTTTAAGTCTGATTCTGGAATGGTTCATGCTGTTCGCGGAGTTTCTTTTGATTTATATAAAGGTGAGACTTTATGCATCGTTGGTGAATCTGGTAGCGGAAAATCTGTAACAAGTAAAACTGTTATGGGTATTTTACCTGGAAACGCTGTTATTAGTAGTGGTCAAATTTTATATAATGGTGAAGATTTAATAAGAGTTTCTGAAGAGGAATTTCATAGAATTAGAGGACATAAAATTGGAATGATTTTCCAAGATCCTTTATCTTCTTTAAATCCAATTATGAAGGTTGGTAAACAAATTATTGAAGCTACGATGATTAATAAAAATGTTCTTAAGAGCAGATTTAATGAATTAATTGCTCCTGAATTAGTTGTTCTTCGTAACGAAAAAGCAAATTTACAATTCGAAGGCAACAAGACTAAAAATGCTGTTGAAATTTTAAGTGATTTCAAGAAGGAATTTTTATCTCTTTCTAAAAAAGAGGTCACTTTGGCTGGTAAAAATGAAAAAAATAAGATAAAAGAAAATAACGAAGAACTTAAAAAATGTCGTGGAAAAATTAAGACATACTTTGTAAATTATTCAGCAGGAATTGAATTTGAAATTGACTCATTGAAATCTCAAATCGAATCAATTTCAAAAGCTAAAAATAACGAAAATATTAAAGTAAATACTAACATTAAAGATATTCGTATAAAGAATATTAATAACCATATTTTGGATCTTCAAAATTTAGAAAAAATCCAATATGACGAAAACAATATTGTCCAATTCATTGAGAAAAGAATTACTGATCTTAAAGCTTTATATAAGAACGCAAAACTTTGCTATTCTCATTTAAAACCATTGCTTACGCGTGCATTGAAACAATCCAAGAAGTTCGCAACAATTGATACTAAAAATTATGCAGAATCTCTTAAAAAAGTAAGAGACAAAAAACTTGTTGTTTTAAACAAAAAAATGGCTGTTGTTAGAGCCAAATTAAATGAGTTAGTGCCTACATTGAATCAAGACGAACTTAAAAATTATGCCATCTTAATGGAAAAAGAAGAAGAACGCGAAAATAGTTTTTCTTATAGACTTAAACATATTTTTAAGAAAGAAAGTAAAGAAGAAGTTACAACTGGCTTAGCTAGAGCATCTATTAAAAAAGATATTATTACTAAAACAGGTAATGTTGAATTTGATAAAATTTTCAAAGAATATGTGGGATTGGCTAAGGATATTGAAAATGTTAATGATGATTACATTAACAAAACCAAGATAACAAAAGCCGAAGCAAAACGTATTGCTCTTGAAGTTATGACTGAAGTTGGTATACCACTTCCTAAACAAAGATTTAAACAATACCCATTCGAATTTAGTGGTGGTATGAGACAAAGAATTGTTATTGCAATCGCTTTAACTGCTAACCCAGATATTTTAATTTGTGATGAGCCAACAACTGCTCTTGATGTTACAATTCAAGCTCAAATTCTTGAATTAATTAACAAATTAAAAAGGGAAAGAGGTTTAAGTTGTATTTTTATTACACATGATTTGGGCGTTGTTGCAAATATGGCTGATAGAGTCGCTGTTATGTATGCAGGAAAGATAGTTGAATATGGTACAAGTTTAGAAATTTTCTTTGAACCAAAACATCCATACACATGGGCATTATTGTCATCTATTCCTGATATCGATAGTAAAGAAAGACTTGAATCAATTGCCGGAACTCCTCCAGATATGAGATTTCCACCAGATGGAGATGCTTTTGCTTTAAGAAGTAAATATGCTTTAGCTGTTGATTTTAAATTTGAACCTCCATATTTTAAAATTAGTGACACTCACTACGCTGCCACTTGGCTTTTATATCCAGGCGCACCAAAAGTTGAGATGCCAAGAATTGTTAAAACTCGTATCGAAAACGCTTTAAAAGGAGTTAAATAGTTATGAATAAAAAGAAAAATAACGATATTAATAACAACAAACCTTTTGAAACAGTTTTTGTTACTGACTCAAACGGAAAAACTAAACCAGTTGAAGTTGTTGAAGAAAAGAAAGTTAGTGATAAAGAAATCGCTATTAATAGCGCACCAACTCTTGATGAAATTAAAGGTTCTTTAAACAAAGAATTAGCTTTAGAAAATATAAAATCTAAATGCAAATTTAAACAAGATTTAGTCGATAATAACGTTATTTTAAGCGTTAACCATTTAAAACAATATTTTGTTTTCGGTAAAGGCCCTAGCAAAATAAAGATTAAGGCTGTTCATGACGTTAATTTTAAAATTAAAAGTGGTGAATGTTTTGGTCTTGTTGGTGAATCTGGATGTGGTAAAACCACAACAGGTCGTTCAATCATTAGATTATATGATATTACAAGCGGTTCGATTTATTATAAAGGATATAGAATCGGTGCTGGCGCTCGCTGGAACGAAAAAGAAATTAAATATACTAATATTAGATACCACGCCGCCTTAAAGGCTTTAGAGGCTGACAAAAAAACTATTTTATCAATGTTTAATGCTCATACTGATATTGATAAAATTCACGAAAAGTTTTCTGGTTACCCATTATTTAATAATGTAGAAGAAGCTAATAATTTCTTCGCAAAGAAAAAAGCTGAAAACAAAGAATATCGTGACAATGTTATTAAAGTTCAAAAAGCTAAAATATCTCAAATTAGATATGATGAAACTCATGTCGATAAGAAGTTAATGAGTGAAATTCAAATGATCTTCCAAGATCCTATTGATTCGCTTGATCCACGTATGACTGTTGAAGATATTATCAAAGAAGGTTTGACAATTACTCACACTGCCGGAAGCAAAGAAGAAGCTCATAATAAAGTTTGCGAAGCTCTTGAAAAAGTTGGTCTAATTGCAGATTATGCTAATAGATATCCTCATGAATTTAGTGGTGGTCAACGTCAAAGAATCGGTATTGCTAGAGCTTTAGTTATGAATCCGAGATTCTTAATATGTGATGAACCTATCAGCGCTCTTGATGTTTCGATTAGAGCTCAAATTATTAATCTTTTAAATCAATTAAAAGAGGAAATGAATTTGACTATTATGTTTATTGCACACGATTTAAGTGTTGTTAAATATTTTTGTGATCGTATAGCTGTTATGTATTTTGGTGAATTAGTTGAAGTTGCAACTAGTGATGAATTATTTAAACATCCTCTTCATCCATATACAAAATCATTACTTAGTGCTATTCCTAAACCAAATCCTTTAACCGAAAAAGATAGAGTTAGAATAGTTTATGATCCACGTAAAGAACACGATTATTCTGTTGAAAGACCAAGAATGGTTGAAATAGTTCCAGGACATTTTATTCTTGCAAACACTCCTGAAATTGAAAAGTATAAGAAAGAAATTGCTCTTCTAGACAGCAAAAAATAATTTATGATTAGATATTTCAGGGCAAATCCCAATTACATCGGATGGAAGGCGTTTGGTGTTATTTTGGTTAGTCTTGGTTTGATAATAGCTACTGGTTATGTAGAATTATTGACTTTTTCCGATCGTAATTTATATGTTAAAAAAACTACGATAAACGATAGTTTTGGTAGTTTAACAAATTTTGCTGGTGATGATGAAGAATTAAATTTATTACTTCTTAGTGATTTTCATAATCATTCATTAGATTATAAAAATACAAATATTGTTGGTGAAATCAATAAAATTAAAGATGAAAAGAAAGTTGATTTAATTGCTATTACTGGCGATTTTATTGATGATGGAACTAGAGACGATGATATTGCCGATATCGATAAAGTGTTTGAAGCATTGAGTAGTTTTTCTGTTCCAACCTTTTTTACTACTGGAAATCATGAACGGAATGCTTTTGGTGGTATGGTTGAAAAAGAATTGGCTTTAGTTAAAAAATATAATTTTACTTATTTAGATTATTTAGGTGGAAACGTACCGACTGATAAATATAATAATCCGGATTATTATGCAACTATCGATGAAAAAGCGTATCCTGGAAATTATTATATTTATGGAAATACTTTGATAATAGGAGCTAAAGATCCATATCTAGGAAATGATGGTTCTTCTTTATATAGTGAAGCAAAATACGAAATGTATGATAGATTATCTGGAGCTTATGAGGCTGCTCAAAAAGATAAGAATTTCAGCAATGTAAAATATAAAATATTAATTACTCATAAACCAAATTATTGTGATTATTCTTACTTAAAATACGATTTTGATTTAATTCTATGTGGACATACGCACGGTGGACAAGTGAATGTTTTCAATTTTCGTAGTGGAATGTTTGCTCATGGTTATTACGAAGATAAGAAAATGTATGTAACTCAAGGACTTGGCGTAAATAATACTTATCCTTTTAGGATAGGTACTCAAAATGAATTATCCTATTTAACGATTAAATCTTAACGCCTTTATCTTCAATTTGACTTTGGAAAATATCAATCTGGCTATCTAAATTCAATTCTTTGAATTGATTCATATAGAGTTCGTAGTAGTAGCCTTTTTTATTCATTAATTCAATGTGAGTTCCGTCTTCAATAACTAATCCGTCTTTCATAACTAAAATTCTATCTGAATCGACAATCGTTGATAATCTATGAGCAATAATGATTGACGTTCTTCCTATAAGTGCTTTATTAATGGCTGTTTGAACAGTTGCTTCAGTTTCTGTATCAATAGAACTGGTAGCTTCATCAAGAATCAATAATTTTGGATCTCTTACGATTGCGCGAGCAAATGCGATCAATTGCTTTTGTCCTTGACTCAATTCATTTCCGCCATCCTCTAAATAAGTGTCATAACCATTTTTTAAAGTACGAATAAAATTATCAATATCAACAATTTTACAAGCATTAATAATTTCTTCATCAGTAGCATCAAGTTTTCCATAACGAACATTATCTTTTATTGTACCTTTGAAAATAAAAGGAGTTTGTTGAACGTAACCAATATTGTTTCTAAGCCATCCAACGGATCTTTCCTTGTAATTCACACCATCAATAACAATTCTGCCTTTTGTTGGTTCGTAGAATCGGCATAATAAATTTACTGTTGTAGATTTTCCGCTTCCAGTTTCTCCGACAATAGCGCAACTTGTTCCAGCTTTTATATTTATGTTCATATCATGAAGAATTTCAACATTATCAACATAAGAGAATGAAACATGCTCAAAACTAATGTTGCCAATCATTGCAGGGAAGTTTTCTTTTTTATTATGGAATAAATCACCATAATGTTCAATAACGTTGTCAGAATCGACTAATTGAGGCTTCGTTTCGATTAAACCAACTATCTTTTCAGCGCTTGCTTGTGATTCCATAATATCGCTAATAATTTCAGCGAATTCTTGAATGGGATTAAATATTTGGCCAACAAATGTAATAAATAAAACAATCATTGCTGAACTTGTTAAATCCCCTGAACTAATTTGAATGGTATTTGTTAAAAATAAAATAATTAAAATGGCGGTTGTTAAACTACTTAAAAAATTGATGCATGGTTGAAATAAAGAACCGACAATCATTGATTTCTTTCTTTTCTTTTGTATATCTTTAGTAGTGCTTTCACATTCATTATAAATTGTGTCTTCAATTGATAAAGTTTTAATTGTTTTTGTTCCACTGATACATTCAGCAAGCCATCCAACAAAATATGAATAAGAGTTTCTTGCAATACGATGATATTTTAATATTAATTTATTAAAGAAAAAGACAATTAAAGCGATAATAGGAGTGGAAGCTAAAATTAATAATGAATATTGCCAACTATAAGAAAACATGGTGACAAGAGTAAATACCAAATCAAAAACAATCCAAAATACACGCATTATGCTATAAGAAACAACTTCACCGATTGTCTGTGCATCGTTTTGAAGTCGTGCAATAAGCCAACCGCTCGAAGTTTTATCGAAATAAGAGAATGACAATTCTTGAATTTTCTTAAAAGCATCTGTTCTTAAATTTGTCATAATTACCATCTCAAAAATATTCATAGTAAAAAAGGTAATAAAAATAGACAAAGATCTTAATAAGATAAAAATTACATAAATGATTATTGTCCATAGAAGCGTAGTTTGTACATCGACGTAAAGAATCTTAAAAGAAATGACCATATCGAAAGGATTGCCGCTGCTTGGCATTATAAAATTAAGTGGATCGAGGGAATTTGTAAAACCAAAATTTACACTTGGAATAAAACTTGTATCATAAAAAGATGTAAACATCATAGTTACAACTAAGATAACTATTAAGTACCAGTACTTAAAAATATATTTGAAAAGTTTTTTCCAAACACTAAAATCTATTTTTTTACTGATAACTATTTCTTCTCTATATGCTGGCATAGTTTACACCATTTTGGTCTGAATTTGATAAATTCGCTTGTAAAGACCATCCCTTTTTATTAAATCATCATGTTTTCCTATTTCAGAAATTTTTCCGTTATCAAGCACAATTATTAAATCGGCATCTTTTGCTGTTGCGATTCGGTGAGTAATAATTAAAGATGTAACTTTTGTAGTTCTTTCTTTAAGAGCTTTACGAATGTTGAAATCGGTTTCGGTATCAACAGCGCTTAATGAATCATCAAAGACGACAACAGGAGCTTTTGTAAGAATAGTTCTTGCAATAGCAACTCTTTGTTTTTGACCGCCAGATAAAGTCGTACCTTTTTCTCCGACTGCCGTATCGTATCCTTTTTCAAAACCCATGATTGTTTTATCTACTTGAGCAATCTTAGTTGCTTCTTTAATTTCGTTTTCGTTTATTGAATGATCAACAATTCGAAGATTCTCGTTAACTGTTTTACTAAATAAAAATGGTTCTTGAAGAACAAGACTAATATTTTTCCTTAAATATCTTTTTTGAATTTTGGTTATATCAACCCCATCAAGTAGTATTTGTCCTTTACTTGGATCGTATAATCTATTTAGAAGGTAGGCTAATGTTGATTTACCACTTCCGATTTTACCCATGATGGCAACTGTTTCTCCAGAATGAATTTTGAAAGTGATATTTTTGATGGTGTCGCCTTCACTATTGCTATCATCAAAACTAAAACTTACATTTTTAAATTCAATATCCCCTGTAATTGGAGGCTTAATTCCAGAAATAACATCTTCAAGAGGCTCATCCAAAATTAAATTAATTCTTTCTAATGCGGCGCTTGCTTTTGCTAAATTCGATAGGACTGTAGCAACATCTCTAAGTGGCCAAACAATTTGACTAACAAAAGAAATACTTATAATTAATGTACCTAAAGTAATTCCAGTCATTGGGTTTTGATAATGATTATAAGTTAAAATGACACCAATAATAGTTGATAAACCGATTTGAGAAAAAACAAATATATCACTACTTGAAAAGAAGAAAGCGCTCATTTTGCGGTAGTGCATAAATTTACCTTTATAGTCTTTTATATAGTGACTAAAATCAGAAATTTCAAAGGCTTCGTTGTTGTAAGCTTTAACAAGTCTTACGCTGGCTAAATTTTCTTCAATTTTAGCGGTCATTGAGCCTTCGCTATCATCGACAGTCTTATATCTTCTTCTAACCTCTTTAATTAAAAAGAAAGAATAAATAAACATAAATGGCATCAAGGCCATGCAAGTTAAACCAATCTCCCAACTTGTAATAAGTAATATTGTATAGGCGATTAACACTATACAACCTGTATAAACCACAAGAGGAATATCACGACAAAAAAATCTACGAATAGTCTTTTCGTCAGTTGTACAAGTTTGAATAATATCTCCGTTTTTAAGCGATTTTATTTTGTTATATGGTAGGTTTTCAACATGATAAAAAAGTAAGTTTTCAAAATTTTTTCCCATAACTGACATAAATTTTGCCTGCATAAATTTTCTAATAACAATTAAAGCAGATGAAATTATAGCTAAACTTAAAATAATTACAGCAAAAAACCATTTGTTGTTTAGTAAAAACTCTAAACCGCCAAAACAATAAATAAAACCTTGAACAAGAATATTAAGGTCGCTTAGATTGGTATCAATAACAATTTCTTCACTCAATATATCAATTAAAACTTTAAGAGAATATGTTGAAATGATGTTAAAGAAAACACTAAAAAACATTAAAATCATGTACCAATAATATTCTTTACTGCATCCAACTAAACCGATTTTTAACATCTTGTGAAAACCGTATTTTTTCGATTCTTTTTGTCTTTTCATACACATTCTATATTATAAATGAAATATTAATTTTTAGTAGTCGATTTTGCTTTATAATAACCAATAAACCTTATAAAATAAAGAATATGAATGAAGAAGATTTAAAAAACAAAAAAATTGATCAAGAAGCAGAGTATCAATCTGATAATTCTAAAGCGGTAAAAGAAGATATCGAAGAATACGAAATTCAGAAACAAAAAGAAAAAAACAAGAAGGAAAATAAAAAGAAAAAAGGACTTAAATATGTCCTTTATCTATCTATTATACTTGTTTTGACTATTTTGGTTTTGGCTTTCTCTTTAACTAGCGAAACAAACATCCCTGATCCTTCGAATCCAGAACTTAATGCTAAGGTTTATCAAGTTTTACCTTCAATGTTTAAAAACATGGATACCAACAATTGGTTGTTTTTTGCATTATTTTTCTTATTTGTAATTTTGACCTTCTTATTATCTTCTTTAATTTTATTTTTATTCGCTCGCTTATACACTAAACATTACAAATATCATCAATCTTTAGCAAATAATGCTGTCGGAGTTTTTTATAGTAACATTACTCCCGGTTCTAGTGGAGGTCAATTCGCTCAAGCCTTTACTTTTAAAAAACAAGGAATGGAATTATCAACAAGTGCTTCAATTCTTGTTATGAACTTCATTGTTTATCAATCTACTTTACTTATAAGTGGTCTTATTTCGATGATTAAAATTAAGGATATATTGGCGATTAATGCAATACCAATTCCTTTTGAATTTGGTAATAGTGGATATACATTCAATATCCCTATTGTTGTTTTTGTTATTTTAGGTTTTGCGGTAAATGCATTTATTATTGTTTTATTGTTGCTGATGTCTTATTCTCGCGGATTACATAATTTCGTTCTTAATCATGGTGTTAATTTTTTTGCAAAACTTAGGTTGATTAAGAATCCGGAAAAGAAAAGAGAAGAGTTACGTCTTCAAGTTGAGAATTTCCGTATTGAATTACGTCGTTTACAATCAAATATTCCGTTCACAATATTAGTTTTGTTTCTTATGTTTATATCTCAATATTTAAACTATGTCATGCCTTGTATTTGTGGTTATGCTTTAAATGGTTTTGATGATGAAATTTTAACTTTTGGTAGTTTTATGAACAATACATTTACTTGTTTTTGTTACATGAATTTTCATCAAATGTTTAGCGGATTAATTCCTCTCCCTGGGGGAGCAGGAATTACTGAATTTGTTTTTAATAGATTGTTTTCAGGCGCCAATATTGATGGCTCAACCTATTTTTCTGAATCATTTTTAAATAAAGGTTCAATAAATATTTTAACGTTACTGTGGCGTCTTGGTACCTTCTATATTCCATTTTTTGTTTGTGGTATTGTTGCTGCCACATATAAATCTAGAGGCCTTAATGGCGTCGATAGATTCTATGAAGTTAGTAATTCTAAGAAGACTTTCTTAACTATTCAACTTGAAACTTTAAACGATAGAAAAGAATCTAGCGATTCGATGAGTAAAGACAATACAACTGTAGCCGATAAAATTAAAAATATGAAATTAAAGAAAAAGATTGGTAAAGCAGTTAAAAATGATTCAAAAAATACTTATAAAGATACCGACATTCTTGACATTGGTGACGTTAATGATAATAAAAAGAAGGGGGATTAGCAATGAATATTGCAATTTTTAGTGATACTTTTCCTCCTGAGATTAATGGTGTAGCTACTAGTGTTTTTTCTCTTTTTACTTTGTTAAATAAGAATAAGCATAACGCATATGCAGTTGTTCCAACCGACAAAAAAGAAGTTTATGTAGAAAACAATGTAATTTATATTCCGGGATTAGAAATGAAAAAATTATACGGATATAAAATGCCACCAATGTATAGTAAAAACGTTTATAAGATTCTTGATGCTTTACATATTGAAATTTGCCATGTTAATGCTGACGGCGTCATGGGTCAATTTGGTTTTGGCTATGCAAGTTCAAGGAATATTCCAATTGTTTACACATATCACACAATGCTAGAAGAATACACTTACTACGTAACAAAAGGCTATTTTGATCGTTTTTCAAAGTGGGCAGTGAGAGAGCGGTGCAAAAATTATATGGATAGAGCTAATGAAATTATTTCTCCAAGTGAAAAAACAAAAATTTATATTCGTTCTATTGGTGTTGATAAGTATGTCAATATTGTCCCAACAGGATTTGATTTTAGACGTTTTGTTAAAGCAACAAAAGAAAAAGAAAAGTGTCTTGCTATAAAAAAATCTTTAGGCATAAAAGATGATGAAAAAGTTTTATTATTTCTAGGTAGAATTGCAAAAGAAAAAAGCATTGATCTTTTAATTACTGGTTTCAAAAATTATTTGGATACGTATAAAGATACAAAAACAAAATTTGTTATTGTTGGATGGGGTCCAGAAGAAGATGAATTAAAAGAATTGGTTAATAGCTACGGAATACAAAAATATGTTGTATTTGCTGGTAAAATTGATATTGATAAGACACAATACTGCTATGGATTTGCTGATATTTTTCTTAATGCTTCTATTAGCGAAACTCAAGGACTTACTTTCATGGAAGCTTTAGCAACTCGAGCCATTGTTTTATGTCGTTTTGATAATAATTTATTAGGTGTTATTGATAATAAAGTTACTGGTTTTTTCTATGTTGATGAATTCGATTTTAAAGATAAATTACATGAGATTTTAAGTATGTCTACAAAAGAGTTGGATACAATACGAGACAATGGTTTTAAGAGCATTGGTCGTTTTAGTGAAAAAACATTTTACAATAATATTTTAGAGGTTTATAAACGTGCGATTAGAAGAAATTGGTGATAG